>Ga0210240_100947_pt1 | contig 24404 bp, 14 predicted proteins | sample ChrtobMetP5a_4mM_FD_155463 | JGI IMG/M metagenome (GOLD analysis project Ga0210240, IMG submission 155463) | Chrysochromulina tobin associated microbial communities from unialgal haptophyte culture, Seattle, Washington, United States - P5a_4mM | ecosystem: Host-associated > Algae > Haptophytes >...
AACGCGCCGAAAAGACCGAAAACTTGACCCAACGCCCATCGGGGGACCCCCTCGGGTGGTTGGGATGCGCTGGAACCAGCCCTGGAATTTTTCTAGATTACTCAAACACCTGACCGAGCATCGAATGGTCTACGTGTTCTGGTGTTTACGAACCGCGCATAACGCCGTCTCACGCGTCTCCGCCGATACGCATTTCGACCGGACTCACACCGTTTCGTCGAGTGGCCGCGCCGTTGATGCCTGGACCTGATGCCGACACGACATCGTCATCAACACAACGACGACTTTGCCGTGGCTGGTGGCCTGCCATCACAACAAACAGGCGAGGGCTCTCTGTTCACATCATGCTCTAAATGCCTCGGAGAGCACAGCGGGCACTGTGGTCGCGCGGCCCTGCTGATAAGGACCACTGCCACGTGCGACGGCAGTCGACGACGGCAGAGCGTAGTCACGGTCGCTGGGCGCGCGACCTGGCGGCGCGTCGGTGGGCGTGACCTTTCGGAGAGCATCGACCTCGACCTTGAGCGTATCGATGGTGGCACACGAGGCACGCACTAGCTTGATGAGCTCGGCGATGGTAGAGGAGTTGTCTTGGACGTTGCCGATCCGCATCTGCACCTCGGTAGTCAGACGCGCCGCCTCGCCATTGGCGCGTGCGGCCAAGTCAGACTGCTGTTGCGAGGCTCGCTCGAGGGCGTTTAGCCGCTCGCCTACGGCCCGCCAGTCGAACGCCGACACGGCACCGCCGCCGCCGCCGCCGCCGCCGCCGCCGCCGCCGCCGCCGCCGCCGCCGCCGCCGCCGCCGCCGCCGCCGCCGCCGCCGCCGCCGTCCGCATGAGGCGCACCCTCGGCATCGCTCGCGCGGCTGCGGCGAGCCTGCTCCCGTAGGGCCGCCCAGCACTTGGCGCTGTCGACGGCCAGTTGCTCGACGGCAGCACGCAGCTGCGCGGTGCTCGGTTCCGGCTCGAGCTTCCAGCCGAGCGCGGCAGCGCCCCCCGCGTCCCAGCCCTGCGGCCGCCAGCCCAGTGGAGCCGCTCCCGCCGGCACCACTGGATCCCAGTATTCACGGCTCGCGGATGGCAAGAATGCACCGTCCCCACGCTGGGCACACTGCACAAGCCACGCGTCGTCGTCGGAGCGCTCGCCCGCCGGCAGTGCGTACACAGCGGCGAGGAGGCGCGCGTACTTCTCGGGCGCGTGCACGCCGCGCACGTGCCCGGAGAATGCATGCGGCCCTAGCTTGTCCAGGGCTGCTCGGCTCGCTCCGCACACGAGGCAATGTTCTGACGCGTACTCGCGAGCCACCGACGTGCGCCCTCGCTCGTCCGCGAGCGCATCGACGAGGACCGCCACGCCGAGCTGAAGGAGGAGCGCTCCCAGCCCAAGCAGCACCAGAGGACCCAGCTGAGAGCCCAGGTGCGACGCTGCCGCGCCCTCGACACCATCGCCAGCGCCGTGGCCTTCGCCGTCGCCAGCGCCTTCCGGGTCGACGGCGACGCTCCGCGGCATCGCGAGCGCGGCGGCTGAGGCGGGCGCGACGGTGGCGAGCGCCTGCACGGCGCATGCGACGGCATCACCCGCCGCGCATTCCGCCGCAGCGCCAGCGGCGCGCGCGGCCGCGCTCGCCGGCAGCGCGAGTGCGGCGGCGAGGGCGGCGATGGCGAGCACTGGCGGCGCGGCCTTTGCGAGCGGCGTGAGGATGGCGCGGCAGCGCGGAATAGCGGGCAGCAGATCGATGGCGCTCAGCAGGATGAAATACGGGTGCACGAACAGCGAGGCGAGCCCGAGCGCGAAGAGCGCGAGCTGCCGCAGCAGCGGCGGCGGCAGCGCGTCGTCGGCGTCTAGCCACCGCCACGGCGCACACAGCACGGTGACGCTTGCGGCCTCGAGCGCGCCGTCGAGGATGAGGAGCGCCGCGAACCCGGCGTACAGGCCGCCGCACGCCTCGGCCGCCCAGCACGCGACGCCGCAGCCTGTGTGTGGCGCGACGCCTAGGCTCACGAGCGCGCACAGCGCAGCGGCGATCAGCAGCTGGCCACGCCGCGCGGCCGGCGCCAGGAAGTGGACCGGCGCTAGGAGCGGGAGCATGCGCAGCGCTGCATCGCGTCGCACGGCTCGCACCGCCGCCGTGCGTAGCGCGACAACCAGCTGCGAACGGCGCGCTGACGTACTCGCACAGCTCAGTCCGTCGGCGAGCGCAGCGGCGAGAGATCCGTCCGAGTCGAGCTCGAATATATCGTGAACTTCCCGCGCCGCGAGCTGGCCGTCACGGCGCACGAAGTCGAGCGTGCTCGAAGGCCCGAGCCTCGCGTATGGCTCTTCCTTGGGCGTTCCCAGTTGGGACGGCATACACTTCGTCGCAGACGTTGGATGGACGATTTCGCGAAAGCTCCGTTCACAAGAAGCACGCAAAATGGAACGTTAAAGCAAAAGCCGAGAAAATCCAAGGTTCTTGGAAAATCCTATCGGCATCGCCGCTTTCGCGTCGGGGAAAGTCGCTTTCATCTTTCTTGGCTTCTTGGAGCGCTGAACGCGACTCATCTGTGCGCGTCGCGGTAAAGGCCAAGCCTGCGGCCTGACGAACCATGGCGGAGGAGGAGCTCACCCCAACCCAGAAGCTCCAGCTAGCCAAAAATTTCGTTGTAAATAGCCCACCGGCGCAGACGTCACACGTGCTCGAGGACCTCAAGGTGCTGATTGGCGAAGACGTGCTCACAGAGAAGAAGCGGCTAGGGTTCACGGCACAAGTGAACAAGGAGCAGTTCGCGGCCGTCAAGCTTGGCGACGGCAAGCGCGTGCTGCTCACGCCTCACGGCGAGCTGCCCGACGGCCTCTTCCTTGACCCGTCGACCCAGAGCGCGATCGTGGTGGACCATGTGATGCTCACCGCGGAAGCGTCGGACAAGCCGGTAGATCCGGCGCAGCTGGCGTCGATGCGCGAGGGCACGACGAGCGCGATGCGCGCGGCGGTCGACGAGGCGATGCAAAAGTACGTGAGCAGCCACCTGCCCGATGGTGTGGTGACCACGTACGGCACCGCTGTGGCGGGCTCGAGAATTGTGTGCTGCATCGCTGCGCTGACGCACAATCTGGAAAACTACTGGGCGGGCCGCTGGAAGGCGGAATGGACGCTCGAGGTACCCAGCGGCGGCAGCATAGGCACGCTCACCGGCACGGTGAGCTGCCACGTGCACTACTTTGAGGATGGCAACGTTCAGCTCGATGACAAGGTCGTCTTCCAGAGCGAGATCGAGGTCAAGGACGTGGGCGCTTCCTTCGCGGCCAAGGTCAAGGAGCTGGACCTGCAGTTCTACGCCAAGCTCGAGGAGATTTACGGCGGGCTCTCCGATGAGGTGCTCAAGAACCTGCGCCGGCGGCTGCCCATCACAGGCCAGAAGTTTGACTGGGACAAGCTGGCCGTCGCAGGCCTGGCCAAAGAGGTGGCCAGCCTCAAAGCGTCCTAAGCGCGGCCCGGGCGCAATCTCGAGGAGGATGAGGCGGCAACTCGTAGGGCTCGGCACAGCACACCGTCACTGTCCGTCAGCGTCTCCCGGGTGGCCTCACGGGTGGCCCGCCTCTGGCCGTACGCCTCACACCCTCAACGACAACGTGTACTCGTACAGGCGCGAACGCGCGATCTCTAAGTCCAACACATCCAGTCAGACCCCGGTCCCCGCGATAAAGTGCAGTGGAAAGAGCGGCCGGGCACACAGGCGCGTGCGTCGCACGTTAACGCCGAGCTCCGAGGTGCTGTATCGGTCACACACCAAACTCACAGTCACCGAAATTTTCGCCGGACAAGGATCGTGCCGCGCGGTGACATGCACGCGGTCATGCCCGCATTGGCCATTGCATGCCCTTGCATGCCCCCGGCGGTCCGCGGGTCGCGGTCGGGCGGCCGGCGGTCGCGGCGGACCCGCAGCCAAAATTACTAACGGTCAACGCGCGGTTCAATATCCCGGATATCTATAGTCCCTGGGCATTTTTTCGTACGTCTTCCCGCGACATCACCTGTGCCCGTGGTCCGGCCGCCGTAGCTACCGCGACCGTCCGGGTATCGCGTCTCGAAAGACGAATAAAATCGGACGGCGGAGAGAGAATAGGCGTGCTTACGCGAGGGCGGCGCCGCGCACACTACCTCTGGGGGCGACGCTCTGGTCTGATCTCCCAAACACGTGCGACAGCTTGATGGGCGCTCGCTCACTCGAGGCTCACATCGAGCTGATCTGATTGGCGCAGCGGTCGAAGCTCGAATCGAGCTCGCCGTACTTCATCACCCACGGGTGCGTGGGCGAGACGGCGCGCAGCTGGTTGACGTAGCGGACGATGACATCAGGCGGCTTGCGCAGGTGCTGCATGCACACGACCATGTTCGACAGCGTGGTCGCGTCGGAGGCGCTCTTCGAGAGAGCTTCCTGCAGCAGCCGCTCCGCCTCCTCGTACTGGCCCATGTGCAACTTGGCGAGCGCCTTGCCATTCGAGAGCATGAGCGAGAGGTTGTACTTCTCGGCAAGCTCGTCGAACTCAAGGTACGCCTCATTGTACTTGTCGCCGCCCTCGGCCATGGCCACCCACGCGGCCGCGAGCTTCGTCAATGTCGCGTCGTCATCACTCTGCTGCATCAGGCCCACCTGCTTCCTCGCAAGGTCGACCCGGTTCATCAGCAGGTAGATGTGCGCCACGAGCGACATTGTCTCGAGGTCGGTGCTACTGTGCGTGTATTTGAGCGCCTCCTTGTAATCGCCCTCGTGCGAGAACACAAGGCCCGCGATGAGCAGCAGCTGCGGCTCAGCAGCCGCACCAGGGCTCGAGAGCCACTCCTTGAGCTGCATGAGCGCCATGTCCTTGCCCTCGCGGCCGGAGGAGGCGTATGTGGCCAGCAGCTTGACGGCCTGTATCGCGAGCGGCGCGTCCGGGCGCACCTCATCGAGCACCATCCGGTGCTGCCCTTGCTCAATGTATGCGCGGTACATGTAAAAGTTGCACAGTGAGCGACCCGCAGCGGAGACCTTGTGGGCGCCGAATGCCTCGCTGATGGCCTGCTGGTAGCAGCCGAGAAAGAAGCTGTTCTTCACATTCCACACGCCCTCCTCGTCTGCCATGGTGCCGCAGGCAGCGCGCGCAGAGGACGACCGCAAAAGGCTTCAAGATAGATTTTGGGCTCGAGGAAACCTTGGAGGACTGAATTGCATCAGCAAGATGAATGCATGGAATCATTTGAGTGCCCTCGCCGCCTTCTGGCGCCTCTTCGACGCCAACCCCGTCCTTGCCGCCTTCTGGCGCCTCTTCGACGCCAACCCCGTCCTTGCGGCACTCCTCTACTTGCTCTTCTGGCCGTTCCTCGAGCTCGCCTTCTTCTTCCGCGTGCGCCGCTTCATTCGGCTGCGCAGTGCCCAGCCGCTCGCGCACCACGCTGCCGACACGCTCGAGGCTCAGCGCTTCTGGCCGTTCGCGCTCGCGGAGGAGAACGTCGAGCAGACCGTGCGCGGCTGGTTCATCGGCGACGGCGAAGTGCGCCTCGGAAACGTGATGGAGCTCGTCGCTTGGACGATCTCTGCCAAGCCCGTCGCCGAGCTCAGCCATGAGCACCGTCGCATCGCCAATAGCATCCTGGAGCAGGTGATGGCCGCAGTTCCGCCCGGCGCTTTTTCGGAGGGTTACAACCCCCGGCAACGCTGCATGACGCACACGTGCGAGCCGCTCGCGCCGTGCTGGAAGCCGCTCTGCTTCTACCAGGTGCACTCCCTCGGGCGCGCACTGGCCAGTTGCGTGCTGCGCTGGTCCGGCTTCGAGCTGCGCCGCGAGGATGGCGCGCAGCTAGAGTACTGGTGCCACCCGGGCAGGCGCGGCCGTTGCGCAGGAAACGGTTGGGCATGTACGTGGCACTGGTGGCCCACCCCCGGCTGGTACTGGTGGCGCGGCCACGAGGAAGAGCCAGAGGCCGGCGCCACGCTGCCTCTCGTCGTGCTGCACGGCGTGGGTGGCCTTGTGCCCTACGTGCCCCTGCTGCTGATGCTGCGCCGGATGCGCCCCGTCGGACCGCTGCTCGTGCCGCTGCTGCCGCATTGTGCGTTGCACACGCCTGCCTTCGAGCCGCCTCCGCCGCTCGATACGACCATCCTCGTCGCGGATCTCGAGGCTGTTGTGCGCCGCCACGCCGCCGCCGCCGCCGGACCCGCCGCCGCCGCCGGACCGCCACGCGCCGCCTTCTTGGCACACTCGCTTGGGACGGCGATCTTTGCCTCGTTCGTGAAGGCGCACCCATTACACGTAGCAGCCTCGGTGCTCGTAGACCCGATTTGCTTCCTGCTCTACCGGCGCGACATCGTGTTCAACTTCCTCTACCGCCAACCCAAGCCGCTCAGCCACCTGTGCTCCTTCCTGGACCATTCGCTCCCCGGCGCCGGCGTACACCACGCGGCGCACCTGGGGTATTGGTTCCGGCTCGCGCTTCACTACATGCTCACACAGGAGCCGAGCATCCAAAGCTGCTTTCGGCGCGAGTTTTGGTGGGGTCGTCATTGGCTCCACCCGTCCGACCTGCCCTCGGACAGTCTCGTCGTCCTCTCCGGACGCGACGCTATCGTACCCTCGGAGCGGGTGCACGCTTACCTTGTGAGCCATGAGGCGAAAGCGGCAGCGGAAGCGGAGGCGGCTGTGATGTTGGGTGGCGACGACCTGACGGCGACGGGCGGTGCTGGCCGCCGCCGCCGCCGCCGCCGCCACCTCGAGCTCGAGGTGCATGCGCGTGCGCACCACGGCTACCTGATGGCGAATCCGTTTGCACAGCGTCGCCTCATCATGCAGCTGGGCAATCTAATGGACGAAGCGGCGGCGAGCCCTCTCGCTGAGGTCTTTCCGATCGGATCCTCAGCGGAGACATCGCCCTGTGCTGCGGCATGCGTGGAGCCGCGTGCGAGTCGCACTCCGAGTCCGAGAGTCTCGCCGAGAGATGATAAGCACGTGACGCACCGGAGATGACCCGACAGGCGGCCTGTGGGCAAGTGTGCAATCTATGCGGTCTTACGAAGCAGGAAGTAGCACCCTCCACCCATGCACGGAGCGTGTAAGCTGTAACATGCCGTATCAGTGACTTATGAGCTCGCTCGCGGCTTCGACTCGCGGCTCGGGGTTCTGTTCGCTCTCTTCCACTTTTGCGTTTTGATACGAATTTCACACATCTGTGACACGAACTCGTACATAAAAGGCGCGCGCGCGCACCGCGCTCCCACTTGCACCTCCACTGACGCACTGACGACTGAGTCGTGAGTCGAGTAAACGAAAGGCGTATGCAAAAACTTCCTCAAAGACCATCCCACCACGTGGATGGCAGCACTGTTATGCGGCGGCCGATGTGCCTGGCCGTCACAGCACGTGGCGACATAGCCGGAGGCAGCTCAATGATACTATTATCAATCGTTCCGTCATAGGTGATCTCAATTGGGAGAGGCGAGGATGGCGCACTCGTGTGGGCGGGCGCTTCGATGCACTCATCAGAGTCGATATCGATTGCAAGATGTGAGAATGACGCACTCGAGCGGGCGGGTGGATCGATGAACGCCTCGTAGCTACCGTCGTAAATGACCACCGCCATTCACTGGCAGCGCGCCGTCAGCCTTCGGACGACACCCGCGCTTCTCACGCGGGATGACGAAACAAGATTCGTCAAGCCTTGTGTTTCGTCAATTATAAATGCGAAGTGCCCGCCTTGAAAATTCGATACGTGACCCGCGAATGCGATTGCGAACTCGATCGCGACTTCTCGTGAAGGAAATAGCGATCTCGTGCCTGGAGCAAATGGACTTTGGGCAATGCCGATGACATGCGTCGACCACGGCCCCTTCGCCTGCCACGAGGATGGATGTCCATCGACCATGATCACGTGCTACGCGCTTGCTGCCCGCCTCTCCGCGTGCAATCTGAATTTCGGTGAGATTTGGAAGGTCGGCCTCCCAGACGGCATCCAAGTGGACCAGCCAGTCCACCATCAATGTGCAGCCTCCTGCTCTCGCTGCACTGCCGACGAGTTGCGCGCGACCGTGGCTGTATCGGAGCCCAGACGATGGCCATGGCCCTCGGCTCTGCAGCCCGTTGAGAGCGTTTTCGCCCACAATATGAGTGCAGCGGCGCTTGCACACCGCATCGCCATTGCTGGCACCGTGGGTCCGTTAATCATCCGCCAGGCCTATGGCGAGGCATTCTTCCGCCCCGAGGCATGGAGCCGCGAAGCTCTACGAAATCGCTGCGCACCTACCGCTCCACCGGCGCCGCCGTGGCCGACCATTGCGTACCGCGAGCCCGCGGCCATCGGCAAGCGCTGGGCAGGCTTGCATTTCGACAACGGGGCCGCACAAGGGGTACGAGACCTCGTGTCGTTGATCGATGCGCAGGACGCTGGCCGGCTGCGTGGCGTCGTCCTCTTCGATAGTCCCGCCAACCGAACGTGCCCACCTGTGCTCTTGCGCGCGAACGTCGAAGACAACGAGCGTCACAAGTGGCTCGATTCGCTGCCCGCACCGCGCTTTTTCCCGCGTGATTTCGAGGTCGTGCTCGGCAGTGAAGGGCTATGGCGCAAGGGCGGTGCGCCGATGGACGACCCCGACCTCTTCGTGAGCAAGGCGGGCACGCAGACGCACGTGCACATCGACGCGCACTGCACGCGCTTCTGGATGCTGGGCCTGAGCGGGCGCAAGCTCTGGCGCGTGCTTCCGCCCGACGAGGTGACGAATCTGGCGCCGTCTCGGAACGATAAGGGCGGCGAGCACTTCTTGGCAGACGTGCTTGACCCGACTGCCGAGGCCAACGTGGACGTGGGCGCGCAGCTAGGCTCGGTCGGGAGGCTCTTTGAGTTCGAGCTCGCGCCTGGAGATCTCGTACTGATCCCAGAGGGGTGGCCGCACGCTGTGCACAACCTTGACGACACAGTCGCGCTCACGTATAACTTTGTCGACGAGGCGAACCTCGAGTGCTACGTGCGCTCGCTACGCGCGCACGTCGGCAAGCTACTCGTCAAGCTCGTCAGCCAGCTGGCGCAGGGGCGAGGTCGCCAGGACGCCGCCGATGCCTTCTCGCAGCACACGGCCCTCGCATACTACGAGCACCTCAGCGAGCATGTGGCGCGCCGGTCGCCACGTCATCGCTCGGGCTTGGGTGGCGCTGCCAGCACGACGGTGGCGCCCGTCGACTCCATCCTCGAGGAGCACATACCATGGGACACATTTGCTGCGCGCCAGCATCAGCACGCGGCAGGCCACGAGCGTGGCACGGCCTCCCAACGCGTGCGCGCGCGCCTGCTCGCGCTTACGGAGGCGGGGCCGCTGACGGCCGAGCCCGTGGAGGCGCTATTAGACCGCTTTGATGCGTGGAGCTCTGAGCGAGGCGCTGCGAAGGAGGAGCTCTGACCTCAGGTCAGTTTGCAATACCACCCTGACCCTCGCCAGGAGGCGGTGATGCTCATGCTGAAACGCCTCGGCCCTCCGCGCCGACGGGTCCCCTCCGGGCCGGGCGCGGCTGCCGTGTGCCGACGAAAACACGAATGGCCCAAGGGCCTGGTCCCCGCGCCCGGGTAAGACTGCTAAGACTAAGACAAACTTGCTATAGTAGTTTGCAGATCGTTATTAAATAATCCGGTGCCCAAACACGGCGCGCGCCCATCCGCCCGGACCTTCGACCCGGACCTCGGCCCTGCACATGACACTCCAGACGAGACATCCCGGCACTGTACATTGTAGCACGTCGACATCAGTTCAGCGTTGTGGTCCACGCAAGGGATCAGCGGCCGTATTGCACGACGTCACCTCTGCCCTCCCCTGCATCTCGTTCTCTACACCTCGGTCAGCAGCAGCAGCATCCCTCGAAGCCCACCAGCACACGCAGTACTCTCGCGGCCTGCGCCAGGGCCGCCCCACTTAAGGGACGACGGCGTGCGGGAGTACGACCGTCCTGCGGGACCGATGCGGGCGCGCGACGGTCGATCGGAAGAGGCTGCCCCCCTTCGCGCGACCGGTGCGCACGGCACGCCGGCAACGGTCTGTCGTCGGCCCTCTGGGGCCTTGGGGCCGCCACCGAGCCCCTAGCACGTCTAGCAGCCTAGAAGTCGGCCTCGAGGGAGAAAGAGCCGGAGGGCTCGCTCCCATCGTCCTTCGAGAGCGAGTTCATCACGCCGGCCTTCTGGTACTCGGCCACGCGCTTCTCGAAGAAGTTCGTCTTGCCCTGCAGCGAGATCAGCTCCATCCAGTCGAAGGGGTTGGCCGTGTTGTACAGCTTCGGGTGTCCGAGGGCCACAAGCAGCCGGTCGGCCACGAACTCGATGTACTGCGACATCATGCGCGAGTTCATGCCAATGAGGTCGACCGAGAGCGCTTTGCAGATGAACTCCTTCTCGTGCTCGACGGCGTCGCCCACGATGGCATGCACCGTCTCGTCCGAGAGCTGCGACTCGAGCATCGAGTACAGCAGGCACGCAAAGTCGCAGTGCATCCCCTCGTCGCGCGAGATGAGCTCGTTTGAGAAGGTGAGCCCCGGCATGAGGCCGCGCTTCTTGAGCCAGAAGATGGCGCAGAAGGAGCCAGAGAAGAAGATGCCCTCAACAACTGCGAACGCGACCACGCGCTCGGCGAAGCGGCTGTCCGAGCCTGTCCATCGCAACGCCCTGCACACGTCGTGACGCGACGGGGCGGGGGGAACAAACCGCTCAGCAAACACTGCAGGGGAGAGGTATGCGCGGCAGGTGCGAACCGGGTGCTCGCGCGACGAAGCCGTAGCGAGGGTGGCGCGCACCAGTCAGCCTTCTTCTGCACGCACGGCACCGTCTCGATCGCGTTGAAGAGCTTGTTTCGCTCCGCCGCGTCCTTGACGTACGTGTCGATAAGCAGGCTGTACGTCTCTGAGTGGATGTTCTCCATCGCGATCTGGAAGCCGTAGAAGCAGCGCGCCTCGGGCAGCTGGACCTCGGACGCGAATCGCTCGCAGAGGTTTTCGTTGACAATGCCATCCGACGCGGCGAAGAAAGCGAGAATGTGTTTGATGAAGTGCTTCTCGTCCTCGCTCAGCTTATCCCAGTCGGTCATGTCGTGCTGCGGTGGCAGGTGCGCGCACGAAGATCACGTGTGAGGGCGGGTGGCCAGTGCGAGCAGCCCGAAGTGGCTGGCGCACGCGCGCATGCTAGGCGCGCTCGCGCCGCGCGCGCGAAGCTTGTGGCAAGAGCGAAAGCAGCCAAAGCCTGTGGCAGCCGTGGGTGCAGCATCTGGTGCGGCGGCAGCCAGTGGGTGCGGCGACAGCCGTTGGGCATGGCTGCTGTTCGCCTTGCTGCGCTGAGCTAGCAGGCGTGCGCGCTGACACGCGCGCTGGCCGACGCGCGCGCGGCCGCGGGCTCGCGCTGGCAGCAGTAGCAGAGCTAGCGCGCGCAGGCTGCCCATGCTGGAGCGGCCTGGCCGTGCCGCTCGCGCGCGCGGTGCGGCGGTCGGGCGCGTCGGTGCGCGGTCGCACCGCCAGGTCAACCTCCTCGGCCGTCCAGAAGCTCGCCTCCGCCTTCTTGTACATCTCCCAGACAGCCGGGTGCCTGATCGGGAAGAGGACGAAGCGCTGCTTGTTCTCTTGCAAGATGGGCTCCGCGGCGTCGGCGGGGTGGATCTCGTGGGCTGGCATGGTAGCTGTTGTGTGTAGAAGATCTGCGCGCAGGGGGCACGTGGTCAGGCGGAGGTGCGCGACATTGGCTGAACGGGTTGGGTGCCTGATGGGTGCCTGGACATTGCGGTGTAGTACGGTGTGAGAGCGCGAATCGACGGCGGCGATCGGAAAAGTCGCGAAAAGATGCGGTCCAAGAGTTGCAGAACTTGTGACATGACGTCGTCGATTACAAACATATATGCGTCGGGTGTTGAGACTCGTTTTGACAGTCGAAGGCGGCAAAACGGATTGACAGTGAGCCTCCTAGTGAGCCATGCAAAGCGCCCAGAGCTTCCGAAGCCCGCCATCGGCGCAGCCGCCCGTCTGCTCTTCCTCGGTGCTGCACCGGCTGCGCCGCGGCGGCACGCCTACAACCACGCGGCTAAAGGAGGATCTTCGCCGCCGCGCCCTCGCCCGCGTCGCCGAACAGCGTGCTGCCCTCGTCCAGCGCCGGCGGACCGAGCCAGGCGTCAGCAACGCGCTCGACATGGAGTTACAATGGGCGTCCATGGGCGGCTCACGCGCGGCGGGTGGATCTACATCCACGTCGTCGCTGGCGTGGACCGAAGCGGACGAGGCGCGCCTGCAGGAGCAGCTCGGCCATGAGGCATACCTAGAGCTCATGGCGGCGACCGAGGAGGCGCTGCTGCGCGAACTCGAGAGCGACGTAACGGACCTCGATCAAGAAGAGGAGCGGCGCGTCACCGAGGCATGCGCTATACTCGAGTACGAGGAGCTCCTCCTCGACGAAGAGCTGCAGGAGCTGAGCGGCCTCGAGAGCAGCAGCGGTGGTGCGGCTCTCAGCAGCGACGACGTGGTGCTGTGTCCGCTGTGTTGGCGGGCGGGTCTCGACCTCGATGGTTTCGGCTTCGTCACGTGCGCCGCGCTGTGCGGACTCCGCCTCGACGCGCGCGGCGCCACAAGCCCGCCGCTCGAGCTCTTGCGAGCGCGCCTCAACACGCTGCACACGGACCACAGCCGACGCTGCACCGCGAGCGCCGGCGGTTGCCGCATAACGCTGCCGAGCGAGCAGAAGACGCTCGGGCTGCTCGCATTTGGCTGCGACGCATGCGGCTACTGCGCACGCGTCGTGTGAGGCAGAGCGCCGGTGCGGTGAGCTCTGCCGCCCGTATGACGACTCGCCAGCTGTTCAAGACATGTATTTTGATCGGTGTCTCTATCTACTATCATATTGACGTGAGCATGTCCATGTGCCGATCCACGCATGTGTCGGATGAATTTTCTTTCCCATTTACGTTTGGTGCCGCTACTGTACGCTGCTTCACCTCGAACCTCATCCAACCACTGCTGTGGCCGTCTGTCACACTCGCGACACTCGACTGTCAGCGGATGGAGCTTCCTGGAGGTGATGCGACTCTCAGAGAACCTCTGGCTCAGCGCCTCTGGCTCAGCGAGGGTCGCGTCGAGACCCCCTGACGATTCAAATTCACACCTACATGTTGGACGGAGCCGTCCTTTTTACGTCCTTTGAGACGGAGTGGGGGGCGTCCGCGAAGACGGAAATATCTGACTGACTCGACTTCCAGAGATCCAGACACGACATGACACACGTGGAGGAACTCGTGGAATCAGTTCTTGTGTTGACCGAGGGGTGCGGTCAGGGGTGCGGAGCTGTCCATTGAGACGGGTGGTGAGCGCTGGGGGACCGCGACGAAATTGACTGCTGTGCTCGAACACGTGGTTCAACATGGTTCAAGTTTCCGATGACATGATCAAGTTCCTGCGAACTTCTTGGACTTTCTTGAGGCGAACGAGGACCTTCGTGTCCTTCGCCCCGCAGCGGCCCACCCCGCATCAGGTGGGCATGTTCCTCGTGCGCCAAGGCCGGCTGCAGCCCCGGCTTGCACGGGGCGACCGTCTCTTCTCGTCGTTGCTCCGTAGGACGCCCACTGCCGCCGGGCGTGCGTGTCTCTCTCTCTCATTTGGGGCTGCACAGGGCATGGGCAGCGCAATGATCGCGGCGATCGCGCACCGTGCGCTGCACCACGCCCCGACGAGAGCAGTCGCACCCGTCGTTGCACCCATCGCCGCCCCAGCCGCCCCAGCCGAGGTCATGCCCACGATTCGTCAGCTGAATGTGCGCCTTGTACGCGAGGTAATGAACCGTCTGCGCAGTGTGCGTGCTACAGCATCGCCGTCGATGGCTCCCGCGTCGTCTGAGCCGCCTTTTGCTGCGACCGCGATGCGCGCGTGGCGCAACTGCCGCGAGCTTGGGCAGGGGCAGCTCGCAATCGACCTGTACCATACCTTTCGCGCCGCGGCTGCGGCAAGCAGCAGCAGGCTGTCGACGGACGACGCGGCGACGCTCATCAGGTGGCTCGGGCAGGTGTGCGAGTCGCCGCACGGGGCAGGCGCGGGCAGCCGCGCGCGCCGCAGCCGCAGACGCACGGGCAGGATCACCGCTGCTCACGACGCGTATCTGCTGCCCGCTGACGATGGCGGCGACGACGCCGAGCCCCTGAACGCACTGCGCACCGCGTTCCTCGTGGCTCAGGACGTGACCCCCAACCTAGCCGTGCGGGATGATACGCGCAGCAGCAGCAGCAGCAGCCGAAGCAGCCGCAGCCGCAGCAGCAGCAGCAGCAGCAGCAGCAGCAGCAGCAGCAGCAGCAGCAGGCTGTCGCCCCTCTCGCCAAGTCAACGCGACCCGCTCCTCGAGGCACTCGCGGCAGCCGCGGACCCGCGCGTGCTGGACGCGCTGCTGGCGGCGTGCGCGATGAGCGGTGACCTCGAGCGCGCGTGTCGGCTGCATGAGCGAATAGTCGCCCGGCACGGCGCCACGCCGGCACCCTCGAGGTCTCATGGCTCGCCCGGCACGGCGCGTCACGGGTTGCCCGGCACGGCGCTGGGCGCCGGATTGGGCGCGCTCATCGAGGCGCTGTGCGAGCACGGGCGGGTGCGTGATGCGGTGGCCCTCTGGGCGGAGCAAGCGGCGTGTGGCCTTCGCCTGCCCAACCGCGTCTTGGTCAAGCTGGTCGAGGCGTGCGCCGACCCGATCGCGGGCCTGACGCACCTTACGGCCGATGCAGCAGCCTCGGTGGTACGCGCGCGCGCGCGCTCGGGCACACTCCTGATGAGCACTGATGAGCACTGATGAGCACTGATGAGCACTGATGAGCACTGATGACCACTGATGACCACTGATGACCACTGATGACCACTGATGACCATTGATGACCACTGATGACCACTGATGGCAGGTACGCGCGCTCGGCACTGTGCGCCTGCCGAGCGAGGGCGTCGCGATTGACGTAGCGCTCATCCGGGCGCACGGCGCGGGCGGTCGGCTGACCGAGGCGCTCCAGGTGTACGAGCAAGCGAGCGGCACGAGTCTGCCGGACCTCGGACGCGACGCCGACGCGCGCTGGGGGCAGGCGCGCGCCGTGCCCGAGCAGCTAGCGCTGCTCGACGCAGCGCTGTTTGCGTGCGCGCGGAATGGCGACGCGCGCGCAGCGCTGCGCCTCTACCGTGCATGCGTGGACGAGCGCCGTTCGGTCCAGCCCGACGCGCACGCCGTGCATTCGCTCCTGACGGCCGTCGCCGAGGCGAGCGACGCGCCCGACGATCGGCACGAGGGCTTTGCGCTGTTGCGCCAGGCGGCGCGCACAGGCGCGGCCGATGCGCGCGGGCTGGCCCTGCTGCTGAGTGCCTGCGAGAAGCACTCCGACGGCCCCCTCGCGTTGCAGCTGCACCGGTGGGCCGAAGGGGCGGGCCTGCTCGAGACGCTTGTGCCGGCAGCGCGGGCCGCTCTTCTCGACAGCCTCTTCCTTAGCCTCACCCCTCCCGATGAACACGCGAGTGACTTTGTCGAGGGGAGCGGCGTGGGCGGCGGCGGCGCGGTGGTGAGCGCCGTGCTGAGCGGCGCACAGGAAGGCCATGCGGAGCGCCGTGCCGAGCGGCTGAACGCGCGCGAGTGCCTCGAGGCAGTGCGCGCGACCTACACGGCCGCATGCCACGCGGGGGTACCCCTGGACGCAGGGGCCGCGCAGGCGAGCCTGGTGGTGCTCAGTGCACGCGCGTCCGACTTTGCGGGCGCGTTCACGCTGCTCGAGACGGCGGAGCGTCATGGGTATCTTGTCGCGCCCTCGGAGGCGACGCAGCAACGGCTGCTCGACGCGTGGCGCTATGGGCGACCAGACGACGCGGTCCTCGACGCTGCCGAAGGCGCCGCTGCGCTCGAGCTTCTCGAAGCGTTTGCGCTGCAGCGCGAGGACGAGCGATGGCGCATGCAGACGAGGGAGCGCCACAGCGCCGTCGGCACGCTCGCGCGACTGCTGCGAGAGCACCCTCACTTCGGCATTGGGCCTCGACGGCACCGGCGAGCGCCACTCCGTATCGAGCAGCCTCGTCCGCACGAGATCGAGCCCGAGATGGAATCTCGTCCGCCCGAGATCGAGCCCGAGATGGAATCCGCTCTCGTCAAGAGGCTGGCATCGCCGGACGCGCTGGCGGTGCGTGCGGCGCGGAGGCGGCAAGCAGCGGCCTCGGCCGCTAGCGCGTCACCGCCACCGCCACCGCCACCACCAAGCGAGGAGCCGCGCCGGGGGCGCTGCGAGGCGTGCTGCGAGGTGAGCGGAGAGCACGCCATGGCCGAGCGGCAGAGTCGGACGAAGAATGGCCATGGAGCGACGCATGGCCACGCAAACGGCCATGGTGCAACGAACGGCCGTGCGCCGAAGTCGCGGCTGCGCTCGCCCGCCGAACGACGATCGGACCAACCCGACGAGCGGCGCGCCGGCAGCATCGGCAGTGAGCAGCAACAAATGGCGGTGAGTTCATGTACGTTGTAGTACATTGTACGATGTTGTTTAGAGATGGCGCGTTGTCTCGGGCGCTCAACTCGGGCGTTCGAGCGCGGTCCAAAAGTCAAGGAGCTTGCCCCGCTCGGGCGGGCCTTGCTCTTGGGCTGACGTCCACGTTGGCCTCGCTCGTCGAATGGAAGACGATGATGACATCCTGACCTACACCTTCCCTCCAGGTCCGCTTGGCTTCGCATTCCTCGAGACTCCTGACGGCTGCCTCATCGACTGTGTAGCGCCAGACAGTCCGGCCGATCGGCTCGGCGTGCCAACAGGCTGCCTGATGTTAGCGGTCAATGGCATGGATGTAACCGGACTGAACAAGCTCGAGCTAGCGCAGTTCATCAGCACGGTGCCACGTCCGCTGGAGATACAGGTCAAATTGCGAGGCCTCGTTGCATCTCCGAGTGCGGACCAGCGAGGCGATGAGCTGCTGTCAGAGGGTTGGTACGAGGCATCGACGCCGCGTGGCACGACGTACTATCACACCAAAAGCGGTATGGTGCAATGGGATCGGCCGCGCAATAGGCCGCCGCCGCGTATCAAGCCAACGCCACGGGGTACCCCACGGGCCGCCGGATGGACGCAGCCTAGCTCACGGCTAGACGCATGCAGCAGCAAGCAGCGAGCGTGCTCCATGCCACAGCTGAGTGCCCCCAGTGCGCGCCAGCCGATGGAGGCTCCTCAAGCCTCGCCACGAGGCGGTGCAGGCGCGGTCTTCGCCCAGCGCCAGAGCATTCAGCCGCTGCTACCGCTGCAGCCAAAAGCGCAGGCGACAGGTGCCTCGGATGCGATGGCGCTTCTGGACGGCTGGTACCAGGCTGTGACTAGTGAGGGCATCCCGTATTACCACAACCTCGCGGGGCAGGTCAGATGGGAGCTCTCGCAGCAGCCCAACGACGGTGCCAGCGCCTTCGAGCCAGTGCAGAACGAGTATGGGACGCGCACGTTCGTCTTCGAGGAGGACACCCCCCTCGGCTTTCAGGTGGCCCTGCGCGATGAGCAGCTCTACATCGAGGCCGTCGCGCCCGGCATGCAGGCCGAGCGGCTCGGCGTGTCAATCGATGCTCGGGTCATCGGCGTGAACGGGCGCGCGTTGCCAGCGCAGGAGATCTGGGACGTGCTCTCCAGCGAGGGCAAGCAACGCCCGCTTGTGCTCTCGGTGTATGTCGCGCCCTCAGAGGCCGAAGGCAGCGGTAGCGCTGCCGTCGAGGCTGCCGCCGATGCGGTGGCGCTTCCAGACGGCTGGTACAGGGCTGGTACCCCTGATGGCACCCCGTATTACCACAACGAAAATGGCGAGGTCGTGTGGGAACTTTCTGAGCTCATCGATGGTAGGGGCAGCGTCGCCGTCGAAGCTGTCGCCGATGTCGAAGCTGCCGGGGATGCGATGGCGCTTCCGGACGGCTGGTACCAGGCTGTGACTAGTGAGGGCATCCCGTATTACCACAACCTCGCGGGGCAGGTCAGATGGGAGCTCTCGCAGCAGCCCAACGACGGTGCCAGCGCCTTCGAGCCAGTGCAGAACGAGTATGGGACGCGCACGTTCGTCTTCGAGGAGGACACCCCCCTCGGCTTTCAGGTGGCCCTGCGCGATGAGCAGCTCTACATCGAGGCCGTCGCGCCCGGCATGCAGGCCGAGCGGCTCGGCGTGTCAATCGATGCTCAGGTCATCGGCGTGAACGGGCGCGCGTTGCCAGCGCAGGAGATCTGGGACGTGCTCTCCAGCGAGGGCAAGCAACGCCCGCTCACGCTCTCGGTGTATGTCGCGCCCTCAGAGGCCGAAGGCAGCGGTAGCGCTGCTGTCGAGGCTGCCGCCGATGCGGTGGCGCTTCCAGACGGCCACTTCATTTTCGTCTTCGAGGAGGACACCCCCCTCGGCTTTCAGGTGGCCCTGCGCGATGAGCAGCTCTACATCGAGGCCGTCGCGCCCGGCATGCAGGCCGAGCGGCTCGGCGTGCCAATCGATGCTCGGGTCATCGGCGTGAACGGGCGCGCGTTGCCAGCGCAGGAGATCTGGGACGTGCTCTCCAGCGAGGGCAAGCAACGCCCGCTTGTGCTCTCGGTGTATGTCGCGCCCTCAGAGGCCGAAGGCAGCGGTAGCGCTGCCGTCGAGGCTGCCGCCGATGCGGTGGCGCTTCCAGACGGTGATTACGGGCCGCTGCGCACGTTCGTCTTCGAGGAGGACACCCCCCTCGGCTTTCAGGTGGCCCTGCGCGATGAGCAGCTCTACATCGAGGCCGTCGCGCCCAGCATGCAGGCCGAGCGGCTCGGCGTGCCAATCGATGCTCGGGTCATCGGCGTGAACGGGCGCGCGTTGCCAGCGCAGGAGATCTGGGACGTGCTCTCCAGCGAGGGCAAGCAACGCCCGCTTGTGCTCTCGGTGTATGTCGCGCCCTCAGAGGCCGAAGGCAGCGGTAGCGCTGCCGTCGAGGCTGCCGCCGATGCGGTGGCGCTTCCAGACGGTGATTACGGGCCGCTGCGCACGTTCGTCTTCGAGGAGGACACCCCCCTCGGCTTTCAGGTGGCCCTGCGCGATGAGCAGCTCTACATCGAGGCCGTCGCGCCCGGCATGCAGGCCGAGCGGCTCGGCGTGTCAATCGATGCTCAGGTCATCGGCGTGAACGGGCGCGCGTTGCCAGCGCAGGAGATCTGGGACGTGCTCTCCAGCGAGGGCAAGCAGCGCCCGCTCACGCTCTCGGTCTTCGTGGCGGAGCCCATGCCCGTAGGCAGCGGTAGCGCTGCCGTCGAGGCCGCTGCAGATGCGATGGCGCTTCCAAGCAGGTGGAAGCGCCTGATGGGCATCGTATCGGGAGGGGCACTCAAGGCTGCTTTGGCGGCACAGCCGGACGCGAAGGAGCCCGACGCGGCGCCAGACCAAGCACCTTCGACCGCCGCGAACGGCGGCATCGACGCGCAAGCAATCCACCAGCCATCGCGCGTGTCCGAGCTTTTGCAAAAGATGCGGCAATCCATCAAGGCCGTGGCGCTGGGTGCATCGGCCGCCCGTGCTGCGTCGCCTGACAGGGTTTCACCTCGCAGGGCTGACTCGCCACCCCTGCTGCCGTCGACCATGCCCAATGAGCCCCCGTCGCCCGCGGCCGCGCTGTACGCTACTTTGACGCACAGCGGCGGCGTGGGCAGCCCGACCCCGCTCGCGACCCTGACGTCACCCCCCTCGCCCGGCCACGTAGCGATGCAGCTGGTCTACGAGTTTGGCGAGGGCCCCCTAGGTCTTGTTCTGCAGGATGCGGTCGATGGGCACATCCTCATAGCCAAGATCGCCGTGGGTAGCACGGCCGCCCTCCAGGGAGTGCCCGCAGGCAGCCTGCTCCAATTCATCAACCATCAGCCCACACGCTATCTGGGTAAGGTGGCCGTTGGCGAGATGATCGCACGCGCGGAGCGCCCTGTGCACATCGTGGTGCAGCCTCCACCGGGGTACACAGCCATGGCAGGTGGCTCACCCGCCTACCCGCCTTCGCTGGCCACGGTAGGCGGCTCGCCTACGCTGGCTCGCCCCGTCTTCCCAGCCGGGTACCTGGGTGCAGGGACTTGCGCCGTGCCGAGCGCCGGGTGCCTGGGCGCCGCCTCGGTGTGCGGCTCCATTGCGCTCGCGAGCGCCGAGCCGAGCGCCGCGTCCTCATCTGGCACGGGCGCCGAGCCGAGCGCCGCACGTGCGAAGTCAAGGAGCGTTCGTCGGCTGCCGTTGGCCGAGCGCCTGAAGGATCCTGACCCCCCGAGGAGTGACAACCCGTTTAGCGCGAACTACGTGCCCCCTGAACAGCCGAATCCTCTGCTGTCCGCGGTCCCGTGGCTGGCGGAGGTGGTCGAGGGCACGTCCGCGTGGTGGAAGGAGCACGTGCAGCAGCGCGTGGATGGGAGTATCGTGTTCCAGTACGAGCCATATGAGGAGATCGACCCATATGAGAAGGGCGCCCACGGAGTGAAGGGTGGAGCGTCCGCGATCTCGAATCCGGGAAGGGAATCCGGAGACTTCACACTAGGATGCAAGTGGAAATCGGTGGGCCCGCTGCGGCCCAAGAGGGGCAAGGAGCTCGTCAGCCAGCAGCTCGCCGCAGCGCTACGCGAGAGGCTCGACTTCACGCGTGACCAAATCAAGGGCTTCAAGGTTATGGGCTTGGGGGGTCAGATTACCACGACCGAACCGTGGTACTTGACCTTAGAGGAGGACAGCTTTATTCAAGTGGACGACGAGTTCTATCGGCCGGATGCGATTCAGATGCGCGAAATGTGTACACCGCGCTCCTTCGAACGGGTCTTGCGTATGATCGATCCGCCGGATAAACGCGCGGCGACCCAGCTCGTAAAGGTGCACCAGCGCAACGGGATGAGACTCTCCACACAGTATGGCGAACCGCTCGTGCGCGCGGCTGGGTCCATCTTCCACGCCGCGTCAGCCAACGCCGCGCCAGCCAACGCCGCGTCAGCCAACGCCGTGTCAGCCAACGCCGCGTCAGCCAACGCCGCGTCAGCCAACGCCGCGTCAGCCAACGCCGCGTCAGCCAACGCCGCGCCTGCGACGGAGGCGGAGGCGGCGGCGGAGGCGGAGAAAGAGGCGGCAGTTAGACGCGCCAGGGAGATCGCTAGAGCGGAGCAGCGACTCGCAGTGCTGGTGGCTGAGACGCGGCTCGCACGGGAGATCTGTCTGCAGGCGGTAGCGGCAGAAGCAAAGGCGGCAGCTGAGGCCGAGGCGGCGGCGGCAGCTGAGGCGGCGGTAGTAGCGGCAGCTGAGGCCGAGGCGGCGGCGGCAGCTGAGGCGGCGGCAGTAGCGGCAGCTAAGACCGAGGCGGCGGCGGCAGCTGAGGCTCGGGCGGTAGCGGCGGCTGAGCCCGAAATGGAAACGGAGACCGACGCCGCTCCCGTCGACGACGACGCCCACACGCAGGATCAGTGGATCGATTCGGACGAGGCGCTTCTCAAGGCTTCCGCCTCGCTTCTCCGTTCACAGCGCTTTGGAGGGGAGAGCGAACCCTCTGAAGAGGCAGCTGAAGCACAGGCGGTAGAGGCAGCTGAAGCACAGGCGGTAGCGGTAGCTAAAGCCGCCATCAACTCCACCGATGTCAACACGTCCTGTGCTATCATCGGCACCACCGTAGCACAGGACGCATCAGCACCACCGTCGGCGCCGCAGACGCCCTCGCCGCGCGGGACGCTGCTCGAGCTGGGGCTGGCCGAAGCGCTAGCTGCCACGAGCCAAGTGTCGCCGCCCGAGAAGGCATCCGAGACTGTGCCTGAGGCCGCACCCGCGCCCGCACCCATGGACAAGCTCGAGGCTGTACCCTCTCCAGTGCCCTCGCCCGCGCCCGCGCCGGAGCCCGCTCCCGAACCCGAGAGTGAGAGTGCGCCCGAGCCGTCGCCTACTGCGGCGGCAGCGGAAGCAGCGGAGGCAGCCGAGGCAGCGGACGCAGCGGACGCAGCGGACGCAGCGGACGCAGCCGAGGCAGCGGAGGCAGCGGAGGTAGCGGAGGCGGCGGAGGCAGCGGCGATCGAGGCCGAGGAGGCTGCACTTAAAGCCGAGGAAGCTGCCCTAGCCGAGCAAGAGGCCACGGAGGCGGCTGCGGCGGAGGCGGCGGAGGCGGAGGCGGAGGCGGCTGCGGCGGAGGCGGCTGCGGCGGAGGCGGCTGCGGCGGAGGCGGCTGCGGCGGAGGCGGCTGCGGCGGAGGCGGCTCTGCGTGCAGCGATCGAGGCCGCCCTTGAGGCGGAGGAAGCCGAGCTAGCCGCGCAAGAGGCCACAGCGGCGGAGGCTGAGCGCGCGCCGATTGAGGCCGCGCTTGATGCGGAGGTGGCGGCCCTGGTTGCGCGAGAAGCCGCCAAGCGGAACAACGTGGCCAGGCTGCACGCGAAGCCGCTGGGTGTACCGGCACCGACTCAGCAACAGTTGCGGCTAGCCATACCGGTACGCAGCCCGCACCCGGTCACCATGCAAGCTGCGTACACGGAGCGCGCACCTACGCGTTATGTTCCGCCGTTCGACGCGAGCGCCCCTGGCGCCGTGGCAGGCGCCGTGGCTGTCTCGGCGCGCGAGCAGCGGAGCGCGGAGGCCGGCACGCCAATGAGCTTCTCAATCAAGCTCAAGTCGTCGCCTGGACCCAAGTTGAACGAGGCATCGAGCCAAAGAAGTACAGCCTTCTCGAGCTCCACGCCGCGTAACGAGCGGGGCGAGCAGGCGAAGACGAGCACACTGCTACCTTTTTTCAAGGAGCGCTCGTCGCCGTACAAGGATCCAATGCCGCTCGTGCTGTGCAAGCGCGGCGAGATGAGCGCGCAGATAGCCACAAGGCTCTCGGTGGACTCAGGGCTGCTAAACAGCACTCCTCCGAGGGTGAGGCGGGCTGCAGTGTGACCAGTGTTGTCGTCGATGTAGCACAATGTTGAAGACGCTAGGTGTGTAGGTCTCGAGTCGCCCTCAGTATGACGCGAGTACGGGCCGTTGCCTGTGGCTCGGTCGTCTCGGAGTTACTATGTAAACATCGGAAGCGGGAAGGTCGGAACATCGCCACGCCGGTCGCCGCCGGAAGAATAAGTTAGTAGTTCACTCTGAAGATGGAGACAGGCCGGGCGGGTTATCAAGAGATAGGTCCCTTGTTCGGTTGCACTGACACGCGCCCACCGCGCACCACGCACCCGGAGCATGCTTCCTCCGGCTCCGCCGGGTACGGGGTGACAAGCGGCCAGAGAGGGCCGACACTACGGTGTACCGTCCTGTATACTGGTATCTCGTCTCACTTTGCGCGGGACGGTGCACCCAGACCGGACTCAGACCAAACAAACAGGGATGGTGAAACAGAAACAACCACCCAACGCACCACTCCGTATGTATGTATCGGTTTGTACGCCTGATTGGCTGTTCCTGCTGCCAACTGTCATGCCAGATGATGCTGATCGGGCTTCGTACGGGCTTCGGGGCTGACTCTCGCTTAAACTCTCGCCTCTGCTCCGCTGCAACTGGATACAGCTTCCCACATGAGCCTTGAGCGGTCTTAGAGCGAGCCCGGGTCAACCGCTACTGACACGACATATCGACTGTTGTGTGTTGACCATGCAATCACCTTCCACGCTGTATCCACACGGGCCCCCATCACATGTGCACCGCCATGGTGCCACGTTGTCCAGGTAGCCACTCGATACTGCTGTTGCTGTACACCTGACTGAATCATGTTGTACCACCGTCATCGAGGACGAGCCCCAGTGCAGGGGGCTCATTTGTCGACGGTATCCTCTACGTTGTAGATCAAAGCCGACGCTAGTAGTGCTGGTCTGTGCTGGGGGCTCATTTGTCGAAGGTATCCTCCATGGAGGTTCTCGTCTGATTCCGCAGGGGCAGTTCCGTGATGGAGGTCCCAGTGATCGCGGCGCACCCGTTCTCGACCGGCATAGGTGCGACACGCCCTGTCGGATGTGCCTTGACTGGCTTGGCCGAATTGGGAAGGGGAGCTTCGACAGCGTGAGACGAGAGGGCGGCGAGACGAGGCGAGAGGGCGGCGAGACGAGAGGCGACGCTGCTCGCCTGCATCGTAGAGGAGTTCCCAGGTAGGGGTACCTCCCTCTTGTCCGAGGCTTCCTCAGGTGGCGGCATGGCCGTGCGACCGCCAAGTGCAGTTCCGTGCGGAGCTTGCATCGCAATGAGCTCCTCCAGGCGCTTCTCAAGACGATCTTGCTTCGACGAGACCGCGCCAAGGTCCCTCTCGACTCGTGCGAGCGGGTCAGCGAGAATCACATCGAATGGATTGTTGCCACCCGCCGCGCCGTCAGACACGGCTCCGCCACCGTAGCTGCCCTCGCCACCTACAACGGAACGGAAGTTGAAGACCCTGCTGCCATCGGCAACGGTCTCGCCGACCCTCGCGTCCCAGCCTAAGGCGGTGGCCTGCAACTCGAGCTGCAGGACAAACT
>Ga0210240_100960_pt1 | contig 24196 bp, 17 predicted proteins | sample ChrtobMetP5a_4mM_FD_155463 | JGI IMG/M metagenome (GOLD analysis project Ga0210240, IMG submission 155463) | Chrysochromulina tobin associated microbial communities from unialgal haptophyte culture, Seattle, Washington, United States - P5a_4mM | ecosystem: Host-associated > Algae > Haptophytes >...
GGCCGTAGCTGACCGGGAGGCTCTCAGAGGGACACTGGGCGAAGTGGCGCCTGTGGAAGCCAGAACGGAGCCCCCGAGGGGCACGAAGGGGCGCAAGCATAGCACACACACCAGCACCCCTGCTCCGTCGGACAGGGAGGTGCTCGGCGAGAGCGTCAAGCCTCCCCGCCGACTCTCCGACTCTGGGCAAATGCCGACGCTGATGATCGACACCGTGTGTGGGATCCCTGCCTTCAAGGTCCAAGTCGGGCCCGACGAAACCATCCGCAGCCTGCAGATCAAGTGCGCCAAGGCTGCGCACGTCAACACGCTCACCTGGAAGAACATGAAGCTCATCAACAACAAGGAGGACGTCAGAGTGCGCCTGTCCCGCGGCCGGGTGTTCTTGAAACCAACGGACACGGTGGCCGCCCTTGGTTTGCAAAATGGTTCGCGGCTGATGCTGCACACCAGGAGCAGGCCGCTCATTCCCAACTACAACGGTCACCCGCTCGTGATGACGGCACCACTGCCCGTCTACTCCTTTGGCCGAGAAGACTACGACCTTTGGGTGAACGTATGCGCGCCCAATGGGCAGCGTCTGTTTAAGCTGAAGCTCACCTCCGAAATGAACACGACCAAGGTCCTCTCCATGGCCGTGAAGCAGGCGAAGCTGCGCGGCTTCGGTGACCTCGAGCAGGCGGCTGAGAACGGAGAGGTGAGGCTGACGCACAAGGGTGTGGAGATGAAGCCGGGCAAATCCATCTCGGCGTACCACCTGCAGACTGGGCACGAGATTGACCTGCATGGTCTCGGGGAGCCGTATGAGCCGCCGTCCTCACCAGCACCTTCGCTGCTGCAACTGCTGCGTCCGGCCAGCACGAGCCACAATCTGCTCGCGCAGCTCCAGGCGATGCCGAGCTTTGCACGGCATGTCGACGAGAGGCGTGCTGCGAGCCGCCCGGCCAGCGCTCGCCGGCCGAGCTCGGCTGGCATGCTGTTGAAGGAGCGTGCCACGTGGATGCCCGTGGGTGCGAATGAAGCCTTGCTATGACATGGCGACTTTCATGTTTGCACAGTGGGGATAAAGTTGTTGGGCCTCTCACATCCGTTCAAAAGTGAAGCTCTGACAGGCGCGTTGTGTTGAGCACGCCGCGAAGATGGACGCCCACTTCGGGGACGTGGAGCCACCAGCGTCGTTGAGCTGCGTCCTGCAGGCGCATGGCCTCGAGGCGCACCGCCACGCCATCGAGAGCGCCTTGCCGGATGCTGCGGCGTTGCATAAGCGCCTCAAAGCTGCTGGCGTGATACGGATCGGCCGGAGGGTGTCGCTCGTTGCCACACTGCTCCGCATCGCAGCAGGCGACGACGACGATAGCGCGACGCCAGAGGGTCCTATGGACGAAGACGTTTCGTTATCGCACGACTCGGCTCCTACAAGTCGCGAAGAGGATCTGGGTAGCGGCGATGGCATTGTAGGGGTCATGGTCGACGCGCCTTCGAGCAGGGCCAGGGTCGCGGCCGACGACACACTCGAGTTAGACGAGGGCGACGATGGTGGCGAGGATGATATCAGCCTCTTCGACGCGAGCCCCAGTTCTCCTGAGCGCGATGATTGCAGCCTGTCGGAGACTCTGGAGGACTGGAAGGCCATCGAGGTCGACACGGACTCGGGCAATGACGCCGAGGCAGCCGAGTTGGAAGGACCGTCTGAGGTGGTGGCAGGGGAGGCGGCGGCGCCGCCGAGCACGCCCGCGCTGCGCGACGCGCTCAAGGCGGAGGGCAACGGGCACGTCGCCCGAGGTGACTGGCGCTCCGCGATCGGGTGCTACCGTCGCGCGCTCTCCATGACCTTCGGGGAGGAGGAGGAGGAGGTGGATCCGGTCGTGCTCGCGGCGCTCTGGTCGAACCTGTCGCTCGCGCTGCTGCGCGCGGGTGAGGCGGCTGAGGCGATCGCCGCCGCGGACGCCAGCATCAGCGTCCGCCCCGACTGGACCAAAGGTCACTACCGACGTGGCGTAGCTCTCTTGGACGCCGACTTGCCCTCTCAGGCGGCTGAAAGTCTGGGGCGTGCGCGTGTGCTGTGCGAGGATGAGCGGGAGCGTCTCGCGGTCGATGTCGCCCTCGAGCGCGCCGACGCCGCGGGCGCCTTCCGCCGTCGCGAGCCTGAGCCATCCACCGAAGACGTCGCTGACGAGGCCGAGCCTGGCGGCGGCGGCGGCGGCGGCGGCGGCGGCGGCGGCGGCGGCGGCGGCGGCATTGGCGCGCGGCTGCTGCTGCGACGGCCGCTATCCGAGGCGCGGCGCACTGTGAAGCCCCTGTGGGCACCGCGCTTCGCACCGACCGACCCGCGTCTTCGTGAGCACCTTCTGAGCGAAGGGTTCGCCGTGGTGCGCGGCGCCGTCTCGGGCACGCGCCTGGCCGCGCTGCGTGCGGAGCTCTGGGAATATCTCGAGCTCGAGACTCCGATGCGGCGCGGGCGTCCGGAGACGTGGGGTGGCGTCTTCAGCGGCCCCGCGCACCTCGGCCTCCTCACATGGGGAGCCATAGGCCAAGCGAGCCTCCAGTGGAGCGCGCGCACCGAGCCCGCTGTTGGCGCTGCTTTCGAGACAGTGTGGGGACTGTCCGGTGGCGACCCCCTGCTCACCTCCTTTGACGGGCTCGCGCTCTTCCGTCCTCCCCAACTGGACGCCACGTGGCTCACGCGGCCGGCACTCGAATGGCTCCATGTCGACCAGGGCTCATCCAAGCGTGGCATGGTGGGCATACAAGGGCAGCTGCTCCTGTATGACCAGGACGCGGCCTCGGGCGGGCTGGTCGTCGTCCCAGGCTCACACCAACGGCACGAGGAGCTGGTGCCCGAGCACCGGCGAAAGGACTACGTGCGCTTCGATGCGGACGATGCTCGCCTCGATGGCCTCGGACCGGCGCGCCTCGTGTGCGCTGCCGCGGGTGACTTGGTGCTATGGGACTCGAGGACGGTGCATGCTTCGGCGGCCTCTGATTACCTCTGATTACCTCTGATTACCTCTGATGATCTCTGATGATATCTGATGACCTGTGATGACCTCTGATGGCCTCTGATGGCCTCCCTCATTGCATGCAGGTGCATGCTTCGGCGCCGGCGGACCCGGGCGCGCCACTGCCCGCCGACGACGACGGCCGGCCGCGCCTCGCTCGCGTTGCATGCATGATCTCAATGGTTCCCGCGCTCGAGCACCTTCAAGCTCGCCCAACGCTCGCACGCGAGCGCGTGACGCTCGTCGAGCACTCGATCACCACCACGCACTGGCCGCAGGACGTACTGCGGGTCTCGCAGGGCCTCCAGGGCTCTGGTGTGGGCGACATGCGACGGCTCTCCCCCGAAGGACGGGCTCTCGTGCTGGGCGAGCCGTGCCTGGTGCGCCGGCGCTACCGTGCCGTCATGGCGAGTGAAGAGTGCCTTCGTGCCTTTGTTGCCGACCATGCAATCAGCGCCCTCCAGTGAGAAATCATCCTGTGGATGCGAGCGGACGCCCGGACAGTAAGCGAAGTAAGTAAGTAAGTACAACATGCAACAGGCAGCGCACACATAAGCAAGCAAGTAGTGAAACAAAAACACAATTGCTAGCCTCTTTCCGTCCGAGGTCCTTCCGAGCGTGCCCGGACGGGCGGATCAGTAATTATTCGGTAATCAGCGTCTGTGGAAACGCCCCTATAATGAAACCCGAAACGTCAAGTCGCCGATTCAGAACATACCTTTTGCCGTGACCGTCTCTCAAGACCTCCGCGAACAAGCGACAAACGTGCCATATGAGCGCGCGAGTTGCATCGGTTTCTCCCGTATCGCCGTGGCAGCAGTACCCGCACCAGACACCGATCTTCGATCGCACCGGCGGATGCCCCACGTACCGTGGCCTCAATGTGGAGACCTACGGTACGCCACCCTTCTGTGCATGGCCCCCCCACGCAATACATAATTGTAATGCATTGTTGCTCATGTTGTGCGCGCATGTGCGTGGCCGACCCCGCGCAGGAAGCTTCCTGGCGCCCCTTAATTCGTACCGCATCGAGGGTGAGGACGACGGATTCCCCCGCGTGTCCCAGCCTGCGCCTTCCCGAGAGGAGCCCCAACCCATACACGAGCATCAACCCATCCACGGCGAGCCCCATCCGACCCTGGAGCGGCAGCGCTCGACGGAGGTGACCAACTTTGTCGAGGGAGCCTTCGACGAGATGGACGTGGCGCTCCGCGCTCAGCGTGACGCGGCGCACCACCACCACCACCACCACTCACGACCCACGGCTTCATCTGTGCACCCGAGTCACTACTACCGACTGAGTGGCGAGGAGCAGGCGTGGCTTGACCAGGAGTTCGACGCGGAGATGGAGATGGCGGAGGACCACTTCTCGGGCGAGGAGGCGTCACGAACAGGCTCAATCGATGACCGTGCCGACGAGTGGGAGGAGGAGACGGAGGAGGAATTCGTGCGGGACCTGCTCGTGGCGCACCCAGCACTCAATGAAGCCGAGGCCCGCTGGTTGTGGCAGGAGCGAGAGCGCGCCCGTCGAGGATGAGACAGGGCATCGAAATGACGTCTAGGGCAAGGGATATGGTCTTTCCGCGCGGCGTCGGTCTCTGTTCCACAACCGAGAGACTGCCGGGTGCCCCGGGTCCGCGGGTGTGTGTGTACTCACTGTACAGTTGTCAATGATCTCTATCTGGGAACGGGAGCCCTCGGCTCCACGGACCCTTGCATGCCGCTTAGGGGGTCCAGCTAGTAGACCTGGCCCCTCTAGAGCGGGTTGAAGTCCGAAAGAGGTTCTTAGATGTCACCACCGAACAATTATGAACAAACACTCTTCGACTCGCGCGCGGCGGACCGCCGCGCGCCCTTTCAGCCGGGACAGCGCTTGACGTAACTCTACGTGCATGCGACCGGAACGTCCCGGACCCGGTTTACCGACTCGCACTATCGTCTAAACGTCTATGTGCGGGCGCGAAGCCACGGTGCGCCGGTCCCCCGCAAACAGCTAACACGGGCGCGGCACGATGCTTCTCGATCTCGTGCGGCGCCCCCCGGCCGGGGGGCGCTACCGCGGGGCCCGGGGGGCGAAACATACAAGGCGAGGCAGAGGCCCTGGATCTCCCCCCGTACGAGCCAACAAGGGGCGAGGCAGCGCTACCGAGTTCACGTCGCGACTCCCCACTAGCTCTACACATGTCACACCGCACGGAGCGTCTCTAGAGTGAAGAGTCGTGATGTGCTGTGTTCTCTAGAGGGTTAAGTCTCGTAGCCAGTAGAGGTCTCGTGTGTCGCCTGTCGCGTGCCGTAGATATCGTCGCGTGTCAAAGACGAGGCCACGACGAGTAGTATCAAATAGGAGGCCACGACGGGTACCCGTGTCGCGAGGTATACAGTATGGCGACGCCGTACCCGGGCCTCACATTCCACACGCCGTCAAGCCCAGAACTCGACCTCCTTGAGATTGAGATTGAGATTGAGAGTGAGATTGAGATTGAGATCTCCGTCAAGCCCAGAACTCGACCTCCTTGTCGTGATTGGCCAAGCGCACGAGCTGGCAAAAGCTGCCAAGCTGCCGATGGGTCGATCGCCAGCTGTGGTCCATCGCAGCAGCCTCAAGCGCCTCGAGATCTATGGCTCCACGCCGCAGCGATCGTGGCATCGGGGCATCGATGAACTCGGCGGCGCCACGGCATCGAATCTGCTCGTATTCGGCCATGAGTAGCCGCAGCTTCTGCGAGGGGTGAACTGAGGGATGGCACGCGCAGCCTTCTACACGAGGTGCGTCGGAGTCCTCTCCGACACTCGCGAGGTCATGGAGCATCCCCTCGCAGACTAGGGTCACATTCTGGCTCCGTCGAAGACTTACGGACGACCCTCCCTCTCCCAGCCCCTCGAGCATCCCCTCGCAGACGCGCTCAAAGCGACCGAAGTCGAAGAGACGCGTAGCCGCCTCGTCGACACGTTCCTTGGGCGCGGCGATTGCGCGATACGCCGCGAACAGGTATTGGACTGCCGCGCGCACCGGCGGCTCCCAACGACCGTCGGAGGCGCGAAAGCACGTGGCGATCGATCTCGGCAGCAAGCTCAAACCCACGAGTGCTCGGCGAACCACAGGCGCGTCCGCAGAGTGCGTCGCCTCAAGCTCGCCCACAAGCCAGCGCAGGTACTTTTGGCCTTCCTTCGGCTCGGTGAAGGGCGGCATACGTGCCAGCCGCCTCCACACTATGCACGTGGTGTGATAGGCGTGCCGCCAGTTGGGTTCCTGAATGCTCTCCATGGGTGAGACAGTCTGCGAGAGCCCGAGCAAAGCAAGCGCGGGAGCTCGAAAAGCGTGTTCGGGAAGTGTGAGGTAGGCGGCGCGCAGATGCTGCGAACAAGCCGCGAGAAGGCCGCCGCCAGCCATCGAAGAATGCAATGGGGCCGAAGAATGCGATCGCGAAACTGCTTCATCCTTGTTATCAGGAAGGAGAAGTAGTGTAAAAAGGCGGTGGAGCAGATCCACCGGCAGCGCTTCGAGCAGATCCACCGGCAACACGTCGAACACTAGTTCGGGGTCTGCGAGGCACGGCGCTATGTCGACCATTTTGCAGACCGTTGTGGACTGGTGCAGTGGACTGGTCTCGTGGGAACCGCTGGCGACCAAGAGGTGGAGGCGTTACAAGGCTCGTTGTACAGGGTCCATGAACTGGTCCATGTCCTGTATCCCTGATGCAAAACCTCTGAAAAAGGAGGGCACCGCCGACAGTGCACTACCTATTTGGTTTGTGGAACATTGTGACATTGCGAAGAAACGACTATCAAGTTTTGGCGGCATGCCGGGAGGCCTCGGCTCGCCACCACGCGAGCCTGCGCCGCTCCTCGACATTTTGCTCTTGGTACGGAGAGAGTCGCAGGTACTCACCGCACAGGTTGATCTGGAACAATGCTTTCGACAGGGCGGTGGTACGCGCGTAGGAACTATTCCGGCCACACGGTTCATGTCAACACTGGTCAGCTACTTGCCCCGCATTCACTGGACAGATGAAATGTTTGCACCGCTGCTGTCGACTTACGCGTGTGGCTATTCGTCCTCGACTCGGTACCAGAGTGAGTTCAATATTGAGTCGGCCGTTGATGCGACAGAGACCATTTCGTGGAGAGATTTTGTTGATGATGTGCTCCGTGCAGAGGCGGGCATGGAGACACAGTTTTCACCCACCTCAAGACGAAAGCTTCTCGAGTCGAGATTCGAAAGTCGATTCGGAGCGAAAGTCATCAATCCCGATGAACTGCATTATGACGATCGTCTTTGATGAGATATGAGTGCAGTGGCGTCACAATGATTGTGCGTCACGTGGTCTGAAGTGGACCTGCGGACGGTGCACCGTTGCTTACGGTACAGGGGCTCAAAGCGGCCAAGTATCGTCTCGTCGAGCGATGTAATAGGCGTGGGCTGTCCGCGATGTCGTGTTCAGCGTTCATCTCAGAGATTGTACGGTACACGGGCCTAGAATTCCGCACATCGTGAGTTTAACACGAGACGCGCGGCGGGGTTCGGGCGATCGGCCCGCGCGACGGCGCGGCGGGGCGAAGCGGCGAGAAGGACGGTCCGGTCGGATGCGGTTGCGCCGAGATCCACGCGATCGGGGCGCGCCGGCCGCCGCCCCTGGGCGGCCGCAGGCGCCACGCGCCACGGAGGCGCCACGGCCCCTGACGGCACGGGCGCGAAAGGCGAACGAACGCCGAACAGCCCCCTCGTTCGCAAATCGCACGCGGCCCACGCCCACGCGTCGGCCGGCGCCTCACCTATCGCCTCCACGCCCCACGCGACACACACACACAGCGCAAGCGCACACGTCCCGACCCGCTAGGCCAAGACTTCTGCAACCCTTACGTACTGTAGCACCCCACCCAAAACATGCCCATGAATGCCCATGTCATGCACTGATGGCAGTCAGCGTCAGCGGTGTGCACATGGCCGAGCCACGCGCACATGCAAATCAGGAGACCTCTTGATGGCGAGCGGATCGCTCTTCATTTTCAACCTGCTCGGCGGCTTGGGTGAGCAGGCTGATGTCGTCTGCGTCGAGCTCGCCGCTGCCGTCCGCGTCGAGCGCCTTGAATTGGTCCTTGAGCAGCGTGATGGTCATGTCGTCCACTTTGCCCATTTTCTTAAGGTTGAAGATGATGTACTCGTCGGCAGTCACCTTGCCGTTCTCATCCTGGTCGATGACCTCATTTAGCTCAATGAGCCGCTCCTGCAGGGTCTTTTCGGCGCCGAGCCGAGCTTGCGCCTGAATGTCGGCGAGCCCAGCTAGAAGCGAAGTAAAGGAGAAGAGGCCCATCGTGACGAGCAACGTCCCTAGCGCCTTGCCTCCCTTTGTTTTGGGCGCAACGTCGCCGTACCCTATCGTGAGGTACGTAATGAACCCGTAATAGAACTGCGCACCGGCAGCGTGGCGCAGACAGCGTGACGGAGGTGGCAGGGAGAGGTAGTCGGCGGTGCGGGTGAGCTGGCAGGGCGCGGGCGCGGCGGCGGGTGTGCGCGTCGCATGAGGGCGCGGCGCGTATGTGCTCGACACGGCGTTTCGTGCTCGTCACGGCGCGTGCATGCGTGTGCCCTCGTACCGAATCGATCCAGCTCCAGCAATACCCTCCGAGCTCGTGGCTGAGCTTCCACTCGTCGCATCCGGTATTGCCGCCGCACCGCCATCCGGCACCAAAGCCGCCACACCCCTCGATCTGCGAGTTCTCGAGCTCGCCGAGGATGATGCACAAGCAAAAGAAGGCGCCCGTCGGCCGCAACGCGGCGAGCACCTTCAGCGTCTTTTTCCTCTTCGGAAGTCTGCTCCAAATGAGACGGTCCCAAATGGGGTATTTTGGCTGGCTCTCCTCCGCCTTCTCGTACGCCCTCTCGTCCGCGGGAGGACTAGGGGGCGGCTCGGGCACCCCGTCCGCGCCGTCCCTCTGCTGCTGCTTGACTAGTTCTGCGGCGCGATGTGCATCCTCTATCAGCATGCGCTGCTTCAAGATGAAGCGCTTGCGCCCCTGCTCGGCGACAAAGTTAACGATGGTAGTGATCGAGCCTGCCACGAAGATGACGCCGAGCGTGGCAAAGAATATGTTGAAGATGCGCAGACTCTGCGGAAGCGTGGGCATGTCGCCGTAGCCCACCGTACACATCGTGACCATCGCGAAGTACATGCAGTCGATCCAGTCCCAGTTCCAGAGGTAGACCCCCCAGCTTTCGTCCGTCTTGTTTTCGTCCCAGCCAGTGACCGGCTGGTTCCACCAATCATGGCCTTCGATGTGCCCGAAGCACAAGATGCACAAGATTATGAAGGCGAAGATGTTGAAACACGCTTTGAGAAATTGGAGGACAGTGGTGTTCACCTTCGGCCTCTTTAGGATCTGCTGTATGGCCAGTGCCATGGCTAGAACGAGCGACGCGTTTCCACCCCCGCTTCTCGCCGCCCTTTCTGGGCGCGCCGGCCTGCGCCAAGATGCCTACTTACACGAATTGCTGTGCGATGATTTTGGACCAAAAGAAAAAAGTTTTGGGAGGGGAGTGCGTGGTTAAAAATGGAAACCGCTCTTGCTTGCGTGCTTGCTTGAACGTCTGCGCAGACCTCTCGCTGCTTCGCATCTGAGAAAGATTCAATTCCCAACGAAAACAGAGATGACGTGGTGTGAGAAGACGCTCCTCGCCGTCGCCATGGCGGCCTCGACAGCCGCATTGCCACCTTGCCTCGACCGGCACGAGCAGTGTCACATGTGGGCCCAGATCGGCGAGTGCGAGGTGGCGGCCTTCATGGCGCTGAATTGCCCCGTGTCGTGTGGCCACGCATGCCTGACGACGCCAGGCACTACATCGGACAGCCAGGCACGACAGCAGGTCGTCATGCTAGGCGCTCGTTCGGACGAGCGGATAGACTTTCCGGGGCCACGCCAGGCCATCGCCGAGATGCATGCCGGTGAGCTCCATCTCGTGCTGCGGCTCGCTTCCGGCGTGGTGCTGACCTTTGGCGACGATTCTATGGGGCAACTCGGCAGCCCACGCATCGCCAGGGCCACGCCCGTCACGCGGCGGCCTCCGCGTCGCGTCTTCTGGCCACCGCCGTACACGCATTTGCGCGCGGTGGCCGTTGGCGCCGGCCGCATGACCTCGGGTGCGTTGCTGTCCGATGGCTCCCTGATCATGTTTGGTGACAACTCACGCGGCCAATGTGGCGTGCCGCCGGAGCAGACACCGATGGACCCCGCGCCGCCCGAGCTGGACGCGCTCTCGCTGATCGTCGCCGTGCCCATGCGCGTCCCCTTCCCGCGCGCCATCGCCGCCTTCAGCCTCGGCGAGGTGCATTCCCTCATCCTGACGACGGACGGGGAGGTCTGGTCATTTGGAGACGGGAGTTTCGGCGCCACGTGTAACGTCACGGAGCCATTCCACAGCCGGGTGGTGCCGGAGCAGTTTGGGCTGTGCGAGCTCGGGCTGCACGAGGGCGAGCGGATCGTCTCGCTCGTCGCGGGCGCCTTCCACTCGACGGTCCTCACGAGCGACGATCGCGTCCTCGTCTGGGGCGACAACACGCACGGGCAGCTCGGGGCGAGCCGCAAGTCCGGCTACGTGTACTCGTCGTTGCATGAGGCGCAGCGCCGGGGTTCCGAGGATGTGGACGAGGACGAGCTGCAAGCGGAGCTCGAGCGGGCGCAGACGATCAGCGAGATGACGCTACCGCGGATCGCGGGTGAAGGTTTCGTCAAGCTCACCTCGAGAGCGTTCCACAGTGCCGCCATCACCGATGCGGGTCGTCTGCTGCTCTGGGGTGACAATGGGTACGGCCAGCTGGGCATCGAGCCTGCGAACCACTCGGCGGTAGGCCAATCCGACTTTGCGGTGCCGCTCGGCCCCGCCGTTGGCTTCTTTGCACGGCAGGTGGCCCTCGGAGAGCTGCACTCGCTCGCCCTCGACAACGCGTCACGCATCTTCTCCTTTGGTTCCAACACGCGCCATGAGCTGCATCGGATGCGCGGGGCGAGCTTCGATGCCTTCCCACAGCCCACAGCGCGCCTGCCACTCGCGACCGATGAGACCATCGAGCTGCTCGCCGCTGGCGCCCACTTCGGGGCGGTGACCTCGTCGCACGGCCACGTGTACATTTGGGGCGAACCGCCGCTCGCGGCCGACCCCCGCAGCATGTACGCACCACGTGAGCACGACACTTCCACAGTAGCCGCCGGCGTGAGCGCCGCCGGGGTTGTCACCGCCGCGCCTTTCGGCGTCTTCGGAGGCGGTGGCGCTGCCGACGGCGCGGTGGACAATGACGCGACCGACGGCGCCGGCGCCGAAGGCGGCGGCGAGGCAGAGGGAGCGCTGTCAGCGATCAGCGAAGTGACTCTATCGCCGGAGGGCACGCGCGCGGTGGCGGTGTGCGCTGGCGGCTTCCACTCCGCCGCCCTCAGCGCCGACGGCACTGTCTTCACATGGGGAGAGAACGCCGCGCAGCAGCTCTGTCGCGGCTCGGAGGACCAGATTGATCCGCTTGCGGCGCCGCTCGACCCTCCGCCGCCGCGGACTCGGGGCAGACCTCGGGGGGAGCAGCCCGACGTAACCGTCGCCGACGAGTCGCGGGTGCTGCTCGGCTGTGGGCCCTTCTCCACGCTCGTGCATGTCCGCGGTGAGGCGCTTCACACGTGCGGCGATGCAATGGACGGAATCTCCTCGTTGGAGCCGCCACAGTCCCAGCCCGAGCCGCCGCCGCCGCCGCCCGCACCAGCGTTTGGCGGCGCGATTCGCATCGGCGCTTCCGAGAAACGACCCTCGACGGCGTCGACGGCGTCGCGCGCCGCCACGCCCATGACAACGCCCAAAGGGGTAGGCGCGGGCCGTGATGCGCCCGACACGGCGCCGCGGCTGCGCGCCATTGAGCTTCCGGGCTGGGTCCCCACAGAGGATCCCCTGGTGGCGTTGAGCTGCGGCCACGCGCACACGCTCGCGCTCTCGCGCGCAGGACGCCTCTTTTCATGGGGATCGAACGAGTACGGTCAGCTGGGCTACGGCGAGGCACCACCAATGGGCTCTCCGGAAGCGACGGCGCCCTTGCCGCCCAGAGAGCTCATCATTCCACACGAGCCGCAACAACCAGCGCCGTCGAGCCGACAGCGACAGCAACAGGAGCACGAGGAGCAGCAGCAGGAGGAGGAGGAGCAAGGTCGGCCGTCGGTGGGCGCGGCGGCAGCAGCAACAGGCGAGGGCCGTGCCGGTAGCAACCTCAACCGTCGAGTCCTCGAGGACAACGTCTATGTCGCTCCGGGTGCGCACGTGAGCATCGACAAGCAGACGCTCGAGACGGCGCTCGAGGGCGGCGAGGTGAGCGCCGCGGCTACAATCTCCGAGGGAGATGGTGTTACGATCTCCGAGGGAGATGGTGTTGCGCCTAAGCCCGCCGTGGACGGGCGGCTGCCTCCGGCGGACGGCAGCGCCGCTCTCGAGACCGGTACGTCGGCGCCGGAGCGGGTGGCGGCGCCTTTTAGCCGGCTGCTGGTGCGCGCCGTGGCGGCCGGCGGCCATCACACGCTCGTGCTGGGGGAGGACGGGCAAGTGCGCAGTTTTGGGTGTAACTCGCACGGGCAGCTGGCACGGCCTTCCACAGAGACTCTCCCCATACCCCTCGATCCGCGTCCCATCCGACTGCCGGCGGCTCACAAAGCCGAGAGGGCGGTGGCCATTGCGGCGGGCCTGTACCACAGCCTCGTGCTGCTCCAGAGCGGCGCGCTGTGCAGCTTCGGCGACCACAGCCATGGGCAGCTGGGACGGCGCACTGCTCACCGAGCGAACGCGTGCTCGGTGGGCGCGGGGGAGCTGCCGCACAGTGGCAACTCCCGAGGCGGCAGCGAGGACGCACCAAGTGACGAACCTCTGGAGGACGACGAGGGCGAGACTGACGAAGCTGACGAAGCTGACGAAGCTGACGAAGCTGACGAAGCTGAGCTGGCGTCGCCGATGGGCCCAGTGACCCAGATTGCCGCGGGGGAGATGCACAGTCTCGCGCTGACGGCCACCGGAGAGGTGTGGTCATGGGGCGACAATATGCTCCAGCAGTGTGCGCGCAGCCTTCACGTGTCTCTGCTGCCCACGCCGGGCCGCGTGCCGCTGCCGCTGCACGAAGGTGAACGCGTCGTGAGCATCTCTGCGGCGGGCTACCACGGCGCCGCACTCACGAGCCTTGGGCGCGTCTTCAATCTGGGCACGAGCGGCATCAGCAGCCTCGAGGCTGCGGAGGAGGAGGAGGGGCTGCTCGACCACGGCTTCGAAGACGAGGGGCGGTACGAGGACGACGCGGCGCGCGAGCGCGACGATCCCGCATACGACGAATTCGAAGAAGATGCACGAGAGCAGCTCGAGGACCAGTTCTAACGCGAGCGACCAGTATGTTTGAATAGTCAGAGGCTTCCAGCCGTCAACGTTCGCAACGGCTTCATCCGTCCGTCCAGTCCTAAATATAAATCGTAATTCAAATTATTTGAGGTGACACACTGTTTCCATGACCACAGTCTGACAGAGACAGACCGGACGCCCCGGGGTGCGGGGACTCGACTATGGCGCCGCGGATCCCGGTCCGACCGGGACGCCCGCCGCGCCGGTCCATATAACCGTCCCAACGGTTGTACTCTCCAGCCAGCAAGCAAGCACGCCGCCCACGCAGCACAATCATGCGCCGCCTGGCCGTTAGGGCATGCGACTATACCACGCATGCATGCGCCGACACCACGCATGCGACAATGAACAACCTCTCTCACTTCCGGCGGAGCAGTCCCTTGAGCATCCCGAGCAAACTTCTCTGACGACGCTCGCCACGGTCTTTGAGGATGGTCTCGGCAATGATCATGTCCTCAGGCGTCGTCAGCTTGAGGTTGGTGTACTCGCCCACCGTCAGCTTGACCGGTTTGCCCATCAACTCGACTACCGACACGTCGTCCGTCACCGCGAGCTTCTTCTGATTGGCGTTGACGAACCCGTCGCGGAGCATTTGCGGCCGTAGGATCTGCGGCGTCTGGATATCCCAGAGCTTCGAGCGGTCGAGCGTACGCAGCACAAATTTGCCGTCGTTCGATTCCTTGATCGTTGGCTTGCATGGCACAGCAAGCACGGCTGCGTCGTGGGCTGCAGCGTCGGCAAAGCAACGCTCGATGGCGTCGAGCGTGACGAGCGGGCGGGCGGCGTCGTGGATGGCCACCAGCGTACAATCATCCGCGATGCCGGCGAGGCCGTTCTCAACCGAGTTTTGCCGCTCTTTGCCTGGCTGGGCAAAGACCAGCCGCTTATCTGACTTGAACTTTTCAAGGAACGGCAGCTGCCGAAACTCCTCTGAGATGACGAGCACGATGCGATCGATACCTTCAATGCTAAGAAGCAGCTCCAAATCCCACTGCAGCACGGGCTTGCCCAGAAGGTCGAGGAATTGCTTGGGCCGGTCGGCCTTCATGCGGCTCCCGGAGCCGCCAGCAAGCAGCACAAAGGAGCACTTCTCGTTGGCCGGCAGTGCAGCGACTGCAGAAGGTGAGCGCAGGAGCACCGCTGTGGCGGTGCTGCATGCGATCCTCGGCACTGCGTAGTATGCGCTTGCCGGCGCGAGCAGCGCGCATAGAAGCGCGACTTTGCGGAGTATGCTGATCGACATTTTCGGGGCAGGAGCACGAGGGAGATGTTTTCAGATTGTTCGAGTGAATTGCGGACTTTGGGTTGCCCACTGTATGCCCACATCTCGCTGTTGCTTTTTGATCCGAACCGACAGGACGGAGAAGACAGGACGCCGACAGCGCGGCCCACGCCGCACGCGCCGCGCGCTGACCAATGACACACTTATGTCACCATCCGTCGTCATCGGCCCCTGCATCCTCTGTGTGCTCCTCCGCCACCTCTTCGTCTGAGTCTTCCCTCTCCTCTCCGTCACTGTCCAGAGCCTTGTTGAGCTTCTGGTTGAGCTTGAGGTCCGCCGCTTCCATGTTGCTTTCGATAGCTTCTACGCGCTCCTTCTTCCACTTTCTCACAAATTCCCACCGCTCTTGCTGGAGCATCTCCGCACGCTGCTTCCATCGGGCGCACTTTTCCGAGAGCTCCGCATCTGCGAGCGCACGCAACGAGGACGAGCGCCGTGGCCACACGCACGTGAGCAGCCGCTCTGTGTGCAAGCACGGGCGAGCACAAGTACGCACGCACGCGCACTGCCCCGGTTCAATCAGCCGGCGCTGCGTACTCTCACGGAGTATCTCATGATACTCGCGGCTCGTCTCCTTGTCGCGGTAGTTCATCACCGAGTCCATCATCTGTGAGTGCTTGTGGAGCTCGACCTCGAGCATCTCCTCCTTCCGCCTCTGCTCCTCGAGCGTCGCCTCCAGCAATGCCACCTGCGCAATCCGTCGGGCGCTGTTCCGCAGAGCGTCGGCCACCTTCTCGCGGCTCGAGGCCGTTTCTGCGCGCATCATCTCCATCTCGTGGTCCCGCGCTGCCAGAGTTTCCTCTGCCTTGCGCAGCGCCACCTTCAGCTCCTTCACCTGCGACTCCAGCTCAATCACCTTATTGGCGTCGCCGCTGACGGCTGCGACTTCCGCGACTGGCTCAACCTTGCCCTTTCCGCCCTTGTCCTTTTTGGAGCTCATCGCGGCCGCCCGAGCAGTCCAGTTTTTCCTTCATCTGAACCAGCAGGTTCTTCCGCGTTCGAACATGTGAACGTTCACAGCTCCAAACGTGCAGACGGAATGCTGAGTTTGATTCTTGGATTAGCTTTTACGTTCACAGTTCGTCGCGAAGCGAAGCGTCGTGTGCGACGTCGATCTGATATGCTGACCCCGTCCTTCGAGCTCTCGCAGGACGCCGACTTTGTGCTCGTGCGCATCCGGCTGCCGCACCTGAAGGCTGACGAGGGCGAGTTCTACGTGCTTGACCGCGAATTCAAATTCCATCTGCGGCCATACTTCCTGCGGCTCACCTTCCGGCACTGCCTCGTGGAGGATGGACGGGAGCGCGCGGAGCACGACCTGGACAGCGGCGTGCTCACCGTCTGGCTGCCCAAGGCCACTCCAGGCGAGCACTTCGAGGGTCTCCATCTGCTCACCGAGCTGCTCCGCAAGCCGTCGGCTGCGCCGGCGCGGCCATTGATCGAGGTGGTCTCTTCCTCTGACCACGCTGATGCGACGACGGATGGCATGGAACGCATGTGTGTCGAGGACAAGGGGAGCGCCGACGAGGAAGATGGTGACGATCTGGAGGACGATCTCGGCCACTTGGCCGAGGCCGAGCAGCAGCTGCCGCCGCTCGTCTCGGACAGCACCGGCGCAGCGTACGGCTTCAACGGCGCGTATTCTCGCATCTTCGTCGGCTTAGAGGAGGATGAGATCGTGCAGGTGCCGAACCCCGAGACGAGCAGCGCGCAGACGCGCCGGGCCGGCCGCCGTGCCGCCGAGGAGGCTTGCTTCGACGCGGACCACTACATCGCTGACTTTATGGAGGCAGACCGGGCCACAGCGGCGCTCGAGTTTGTGCCCTGGTGGCACAAACTCGAGGCGGTGGCTTGGAGCGACGAGGCGCACGGCGCCGCGCCGGCGGCCGCGCGTCGCGAAGCTGTGCCCGTGGCCGGTACTGCATCCACGTCTGCGTCCGCGCCTGCAGGTACTGCGAGTGAGGGCGGCGGCGGATGCGAGGGCGAGGGCGAGGGCGACGCCTACATGCTCTTCGGTCTGGGTACGGAGTACAATGCACAGCTTCTGCAGCTGCCGCGCAAGGAATTTCTGCTCGACAGCGCCGAGCGGCGGCGCGCGCTCTGCGGCCTGATCGACTTGCTCTTTGCATACGCCTACGATATCCGCACGACCGAAGGCGAGCCAACGGTTGAGTCGGGATGGACGGTGCGGCGCGTGTCTGCAACCTTGGGTTGGCTGGACTCGTTTGATTCGGTCGCCGAGGCGGCAGTGGCGAGCGTCGAGCGGAGCCTATGCTACCCACTGGTGCGCCACTTTGAGGTCGCGCGCACCACCCTCGCGGACGTGGGCGTGCTCCTTCGCCTTGGGCGCCTCGCCGTGCTGCGCGCGCTGCTCGATCTACGGACGCTCGTGCAGCGCGGCGTGGAGCATGGGTACCTGCTCAACCGCATTTGGCTGGACGACTACTGCGTGTGGCTGCAGCAGCTGCCTGCGTGCTGGCTGGCTAAGCTCGCCGACAAGCTCGAGAGCGTTGGCATGCGGCGGGAGCTCGTACGCTGGCCGCTGCAGGCGTATGAGGAGCTCGCGGCCGAAGAGGATGACGGGGAGACGGATGGCGAGGATGAGGACGAGGGTGGCCGTGCAGGCTTGCATGCAGAGGAGGATGTGAGCATGGGCGATGGCGTGCTAGTGTAGTATGTCCCCTGGGCCCGCGTGCGGTATCGTTGCGTTGTGATTCCCGGTCGCCCCGCGGTATATAAATGAAAAATGAAAGTACGATCGACCCATGGAATCCGATCGAGGACGCGGGCCGGACGCGGGCCGCCGTGCGGTGCGCTCGCGTCCTGTCCCGCTTGCTGCCGATGTACAACCGAACATGTGTACTAATTGTAAAAGAAGCGGACTGGAACGTACGACTCGCTAGTGACGCCCATGGTTGCTGGCGACCGTGATGCGTGAAACCCAAACCGCCTGCGTGACCAGATTCACCACCCTCGCCTCGTTCCCGTCCCGACTCTGCCGTCTGCCCCACCGAGCGCCATCGCTCCAGCGCCGAGCGCCACCCAGTCAGCGCCACCGCAGTCAGCGCCCCCTACTACTAAAAAGATCGCCTGATTTTGCAACGGCCTGCTAGATACCGTTGTGAGGATGCAACAAGCAGGGCACGGGAACGTCAGCTGAAGTGATTGGTGAGATGGTGACGATGAGCCCCGCAGTGCCAAAATTTTCGATGCGTGTTGGAAGCCTCTCACGCTACGCGCGGCGGCCGCTGATGAGGGCGGAAGTGAGACTTTCAGTAAGCCGCGCAGTAAGCTCCGACTTCTCGCCCGCTACTGGCATCCCCAGCTCCTGAAGCACCTGCTTAAGCGTGGGCAAGTGCAATTTGCCGAACATCGAGTTGACCGCCTCGAGAGCGTCCTTCTCGAGGCTCACGACGATGGGGCCAGCCGTCTTGCCAGTTTCCTTGCCATTCTCCTTGCCATTTTCTTTGCCAGAGAAGTTGATGGCATTATGTTTGGCGGGCATTGCGAGGGGAGGCACCTTAGGCTTCAAAGCAACAGGTCGTGGAGAGGGCGCGCGCTCGAACAGGTTCCCAGACCTGGCCGACTTCGGCGGCGAAGGCATGTTGTCTCCGCCTTGACTTGCGCTGCCTCCTCCGCTGCTTTCGCTGCTGCCAGCTGAGGTTGCGGCGGTCGAAGCTCCCCCCCTTTCCGAGACGCCAATCTGCCTCTCGGGGTCCTCCGGGACCTCCAGACTGTTTGCGTCGCGATAGTATCCCAATCCCATCGATCCTGACTTGAACATGTAACCAGGCATCGGGCCCGCAAAGTGTGCCGAGGGCACGAAGGCGCCGCCGGGGACCGGCGTGGGAGGCCGCACTGGCTTAAGCTTCGTTGGGCCGCTGACGATCGAGCTGATGTGCAAGTCGAAGACGAGAGCTGCGCCAGAGGGGATGTATTGGCCACGAGCCTTATCAGAGCGTCCAGCATCGCCATACCCAAGGTGGGGCGGCACAAAGAGTCGCCAGTGGTCGCCCTCGGCCATGAGTTGCATGGCGACGCACCAGCCTTCAATCATCTTCCTTGGCTGGAGGTTGACAGGGCCGCCGTAGGCCTCGGACGAGTCAAACTCGGTGCCATCGGTCAGCATACCGCAATAGTTGCACAGGCACGTCGACGTAGCGCACGGAGACTTTTTCTCAGCTGGTGTGGCAGTGCTGATCTGCTCGTACTGCAGTCCATTGGGCAGTACAATGACGCCCTCACGCCTGGCATTTACATCGAGCCACAGCTGATCTTGCGGCAGCGTGCCTGATTTTGACGGTGGCTTTGCATCATCTGGGTGCGAGGCCAATATCTCGGTGAGCTCCTGCCAGTAGGTCTTCGGCTTCGTCTTGGCGTTGGCCGCTACAGTGATCTGCTTCTTGAGTGCAGCAGCGCTTGGAGTGCCGCGCGGGGTCTTATGAGTGAACAGTGGTGGCACAGGAGGAGCTTTAGAATTCGGCATCGGGGTCGGTCGGCCGCGTCCAAAATTCCAGAGCGAGCGCTCAGATACTGGTACTGTACCGGTACTGAATATCCTGGGGACCCTGAAAAAGGCGAGCGCAGCAGCCTCTTCAGGGTACTGGCTCGGACCCCCTTTAATTCTAACCAGTTCCCGTCTTTTTTTGCCGACCCCTCCCACCATGGCGCGCACGCGCGCCTCCCCCGCTGCGGCCGGCTCCAGGCGCGTCGGAGGACGGAGCTGCTCCCAACCATCTCTCTATTTGCCATCGACCTGCCCGCCCCTTTCGCCGCGCGCCTTGACGCGCGCGCGCTACGGAGGAGCTGCGCTCGGACTCCCAAGTCGGGCCAGCTCGTGCCCGCAGCACGGATCGATGGCGCTGAGCGCGCGCGCGTGCTGTGCAGGTGCGGCGGCGAAGGCGCCGACGCAGCGCGTTGCGCGGCGCAACCGGCGCCGAATGTGGTGCCTCGGCCTGCGGCTTGACGCCCACGGAGGCGGCGGCGGCGGCCGCGGCGATGGAAGCTACTTGTGTTCGACACCGTCGTAATGCGACAGTGTCGAGTGCGTCTTTGCGTTCCCCACGGGGGCGCGCACCATCGGGCGCGTCGGTGCACGCAGGTTCGATGCCGCCGACGTCTCCAACACCGCCCCGACGGGCACGGTAGCAAGGAAGCGTCGGCGCATTGCAAGGCGATGTGGAACGGCATCCAGAACCGGGGGAGGCGACGATGGCGCCATTGTCTCTACGCGCCACGCCCCGCCATCTAGTCTCCACGCGCCGCGCCCCGCCATCGTCGCCTCCCCGCCTGGTGCGTGTGCGTAACCCACAGAGGCTGCCTCGCACCGATGCCGGCCCGGCGGTGCGCCGCAGGCCTGCGCCTGCCGCCGACCCGCCCGGCTGCGTGGGAGGCGTCCGTAGGTGGCGTCCGCGGTTTCCGCTGACCGGGTCCGGGTGCAAGTTTTTGTATAGAGAGACGAAAAGAAAAGCGGGTCCCCAGCCCTCGCCCCCTGGGCCCATATTATTACTGCGTTGCTAAAAATGGCGCGATGCGGACTGCAGGTTATCAACCACCGGTGTCAGTCAGTCAGTCAGTTTCGTCCACCGGTATCGAAATTGCCCAATGAATTTACAACTACAACTCAGATTGCGGTCGGTAGGACCGCCCAGAGGCAGACTGCATGCTCGAGCTGACCATGGACCACGCACATTGTTCACATCCACTTGCCGACCTTCGGCTTCGCGGCCTTGCACCCACGTCGACGCCTAGGCGACAATTAAGGCAAGGCTCTCTGGCTTGACCTTCACATTCGTGTCCACCTCAGGCGCAGAGCCGCTTGGCAGCGCAATCACGCGAACGACGAAGCGGCCCGTCGCGTCATCCTTAGTGAGCACCACGGCCGATGCGCCGTTCAGCTCCGGCTTGGACTTAAGACCTTTCAGGGTCACGCGCGCTCCCACTTTGATTGCTTGCTCCTCCTTGGCCGGAGCGTAGCGTGGGCTAAGCTCCGCCTTGAAGCGCTCGTTTGCCCACTGCACGCAAGCCACTTGGCCAGGGCAGTCCTCCCAGTTGGGTGCCATCTTGGCGTGCTGGACAACCCCTCTGCCATTGCGATCGGTGAGGCGCACGTCCTGCCCTACCTCATCAACGAGCCATCTTATCGCCTCCAGCTGCCCATTCTGCGCCGCCACACACAGCGGCGGTAGGCCGCCCCAGAGCACCATATCCGTTGCAGCCGGATCCGCGCCGTGACGGAAGAGCAGCCTGGCGCACTCGATGCGTCCTGTGTAGCACGCCCAGCCGATTGGCGAGCCCTCACGTACAAGACACTTGGTTCGCTCATCGGTGCACAGCCATTCGACCACACCAAGGTTGCCTTTCTTGGCTGCCCATTCGAGCGCCGTGAATCCCGCGGCGGGCGCGCGAATCGAAGCCACGACGCGCCTCGGATCAGGATGTGCGGAGCCAAAGTGGAGGGGCCACCCGTAGTTGTCGTCGAACCCTGTGGTTCCTCCACCTTGTGCAATGACACTGAGGAGTTCCTCCAAGGCGGCCTTGGCGAGGGCCAGGTCCTGCAGCGGGCCGCACGAGACGAGGAAGCGGAATGGAAGCTGCAACTCGGAGACGGAGGCAAACATGATTGGAGTCTTCGACGAAGGCGTCGTAGTCGCTGCGAAGCTGGCCTTCATTTCGGCGGACCCCGCCGCACTATCCACCTCACCCATCATCTCGTTCATGTCACGGAAGCTGACCATCGACTTACCCTTCGCTAGCTTCCACATGATCGAGATGGAGCCCAGCCCGCTCACCTCCGTCATGATGCAGGCGGGGATCTCGGCCGACGTCTGGCCGCCAGGACACTGCCGCATTTCCATCTCACCGCCACGGCTCTCGAGGTGCCGCATGGTGCGGCGAAGCGAGGCCATCGCCTTCGAACAGCACTTTTTGTGCTGCGGCCAGTGTTTGCGCTGGCACTCGGCCGAGCAGTAGACTTGGTCGCCACAGCGCGTACATTTACGCATGCTGTCGCCGATGGTTCCGCAACCACCACAGCTCTTGAGTGGATTGTGTGCAAGCCCGAGCGCATCCTCGCCAAATCCAAGCTTCTCCAGCGCGGCGTTGATGTCCACATCGGCCGTACCTCTCCTCATCAGGGCCTCGAAGAGCTTGCCGAGCTCCGTGCCTCGGTAGTCATCGAGGATGTGGAACCGGAGTGGGTTGCCCCTCGTGGCGTTCGTGACGGCGCTCGCGACCGAGACAAACCATCCGCACAGCGCGCCCTCCTGCGCAATTTGTAGGTGCGTCTCCGCACTCGTCAGGCTCGATGACCACGTCCCGTCAGCGTCCCACGCGGTGAAATTGGGGCACACTCGCTGGCACGTCTTCATGGACTCACGCGCAGCCTCCATCAACGGCTGCCAGGCAGCCATGACGTCAGCGGGTGCACTGATCTCGCTCAGCGCGGCAGCCACCGTGTCGATACGGAGATAGGCCGCCCAGAACGCCTGTGGGTCCACGCGTGCAAGCGTGAGAGGCGCAAGCCGCGATGCGTCGCCGAGGCTGGCGGCGAAGCGCATGTACAGGATGGCTTCGTCCGGTCCGTAGTCGATGAAGCGCTCCTGGCGAGACGTGCGTGGACCTCCCACGGTGCTGTCTGCCGCAGAGCCGACGAAGCGAACCTCGACGCAGCCAACCTTCTGCGGATGTGGTGATGGGTAGAGGGTGATGGTGTGCTCGACGATCGAGTTGACTCGCTCACTCCCTATGTCCTCGTGCTGATCAGGGGTGCAGCGGTGAGGCCCAAAGGCGGCACCCACCCACACGCCTGCATCCGTGAGTATACGGACCACCCGGACAAGCTCAGCCATAGGCTCCGCAAGTAGATCGTGTGCAACACTTGGCGGTTCGGTCTTCGTGGTGGCGACACAGTTCACGTAGCGCGACACGTTGAGGTCTGTCAGCAAGAAGCAAGCGGAAGGCGCCTGGGCCAGATCATTCGAAAACTGCGCAACGAGTGTACCAAGCATGTGGTTGACCGCCATCACATTACCCATGGTACGCCCACACTTGGAGTTGGCGGCCTCGGGTAGGTCCTCAACCGCGAGCCTCTGGCCGCTCTGAGCGTCGACGACATTGAACCAGAGTGCAGCTGGTCGGGTCGGATCTGTGCCATCATGGCCATTGAGCTCCTCGCGGCCGACACCCACCCCAAAATTCACACGCTGGTCAGGGAAGAGCTGGAGGTTGCCGAGCTTGATGTTCTTCTTTTCGTGCAAGCCTTCGAGTGAGACCAGGACCCGGGAGCTGGATTCACCATCAGCGCCACCAGGTGAGATGATGCGTCCGCAGAGTCCATTGAGCGCGCGCCCTGCCTCGGACGCGAGGCCGAACACGCGGCAGCGAGGAGGTTCGCGCCATACCTGCCCAACAGTGTCGAAGACGGAAGCCATAATGCAGGTCAGGCGGAGAGCCACTCGCCACACTTACAGTACCGGTACCGGTATGAACTCCGGTACCGGTATGCGTGTGAAGCAGGTGGTCCAAGCAGGTGTGAAGTGTGAACTGGACTCGGTCGCCTACTTACGCGGAGAGCAGACCATGGACCATGCCATGTTCATCCCTGCACATGCCGACCTTCTAAACCAACTCGCACCAAGCCATGCTCCCCATGCGACCGCGATGCACCAAGGACCATCCATCGAGATATGTGTACACACATCGCTCTCGAAGAGCCCTACGCTCGTGATAAATCATGCTCGTGGCCTTGCGCGCTAGCCCAGCATCTCTTTCACCCAGACGCCGGCCTCCTTGTTGTCGAACTCGCCCTTGTGCGCCTTGTTGAGCGCACCCATCACTTTGCCCATCTGCTTCTTGTCAGGTCCATCAGGGCACACCTCTGCGATCGCCGCCTGTATCCAGCCACGTACTGTGGCCTCATCGGCCAGTGTAGGTAGGTACTCCTCGATGAGAGCGAGCTCGAATTTCTCGCTCTCGGCCTTGTCGGCTGCGCCAGCTTTTGTGTACATCTCGATCGACTCCTTGCGCATCTTGGCCAGTTTGGTGAGCACATTGATGCACTGCTCGTCTTCGAGCGTTTCGATGCCAGTCTCTTTCTGTGCATTCGTGAATGCCGCAAGAATGAGGCGCACCGTCGACAGCTCCTGTGCCGCCTTGGCCTTCATGGCCGTTTTCATCCGCTCTTTCAGCCCTGCCTGGATATTGCTCTGAGTCTCCGCAGCAGTGACCACCGCATGGCGCGTGCACAGTGGCCTCGCGACATTCACACGCGCGTTGCTGGGCAGCTGGAGCGCGAGCACCACGTGAGCGCTGAGCAGCACGAGACCGATCATCATTTTTGACGAAGCGCGTGAAATGGGCGTGAAAAGCACGCGGCCGCGAGGGCGTACTAGCTTACTGACCGGTAAAAAGTGTGGAATCCGTGCACCTTTTGTCGCTCTGTCATTGAGATTCGTCGGTACCCCCCATAGGTCTTTATGGATGGTTTGTTCGTGCGGTCACGATAGAATCGGG
>Ga0210240_100966_pt1 | contig 24074 bp, 10 predicted proteins | sample ChrtobMetP5a_4mM_FD_155463 | JGI IMG/M metagenome (GOLD analysis project Ga0210240, IMG submission 155463) | Chrysochromulina tobin associated microbial communities from unialgal haptophyte culture, Seattle, Washington, United States - P5a_4mM | ecosystem: Host-associated > Algae > Haptophytes >...
GGTGTGCGCGGGATGTTTCGTGAACAAAGTTGGAAATGCTGTTTGCGGGCTTCGCTTTGCCGATGCAAGCCGAATTTCCGCGGTTCGGGGGTCTACGTTCCGAGATCTGTCGATTGGCACCCTGCATTATGGTGCATTATCTCGCTATTAACGCGTATTAACGATGGTAATCAAGTTGCCCCGCTGACGCGAGAGCACCCCCGTCGCCGTTACACCCCCATCGACACCCCTTGCTAACAAGTAGAGGTGCCAGCAACAAGCACTCAAGCTGTAGAGTCGTCATCTGCGTGGTAATCTGCGTGGAGTCAGTCTTGAGTCAATCGAGGCTCACAAGGCGGGCATCCCACTGTTTGCAGTTGATTGTTGGTCAACTGACTGCTGGGTCCGTGCTGCTCATCACTCGATTTGAGAGAGGGCCCCCGCGCGCCACCGCGCCAGCCGTGACCCGTGAGGGTCCGCCGTGGGCGTTTGGGACCGGTTAAACGAGTACTGTACCGACCTCGTACGCTGTTCAGATAATGTTCACAGTCCTAGGATTGTTCACAGTGGTCGGTCCATCACCCAAAAAAGGAATCTGTTTTTGGATCTCCAGCGCGAGAAGCGAAGCCTGCTTCCGAGTGACCTCATTGGCTTCTTGTCGCGGATCTGAAAGGTCCAGGTCCCGGTCCTCTGCGATACGGGACCGCGGCTCGGCTCAAGCGCCCTTTCCTTCGCGACGATGGAATATCACTTCCCCATCGCCTCCAACCTGACCTCCAAGCTAGTGAATGTCGAGGGCAGCAGGGAGCTCCCCTCTCCGCTTGCGCTCGCCAGCTCGTTCTGCATCGTGATGGTCGTCACCCACCTCGCCACGGCGGGGTACATTGCGTGGAACGCCCTCTCGGGCCGCTGGTCAAAATATGCCCTGTGCAAGAATCCTGACCGGACAAATCACCCACAGCTCTACGTCGACGGCGCCCTCAACTTTCTCAAAGACGTCACGCTGATCCTGCTTCCGGCGCTCACCTGGTAAGCAGTGCACACGCTGCACTGAATGCTGAGCCGTCTCCCCACGCTCACACTCTCGTCTCTCCATGACCACGCTCGTCATATGTATTGCCACTGCGCCGGCAGGATTAGCCAGGTCCGAGGCGATGACATCGTCTCTGCACAAGATGACAACGTTCTCATCGGGGTCCTCAAGATCTGCGTGGGCTACACGATCGGTCGGATCTGGGCCGCCTTTGCTCATCGCATCCTACACACGGCCCCGTTTTACAAGCACTTCCACAAGCGCCACCACATGCGCGTTGACCAGCTGGTGGCGACCGGCGCGTGGCTCGACCACCCTGTCGAGTACGCTGTGATGGAGCTCCCGGGGCTCCTCTGTCCGCTCGTGCTCTTCCCCACGCGCCTGGCCTTCCACTACATGTTCTTCTTCTTCCACGCCTTCTCCGCCGCGACCGACCACTCGGGCTTCACCTTCACCAAGGAGAACGGTGCGGGCTGGTTCTTCCGCAACTTCTTCGACTCAGAGTACCACTACTACCACCACGCGACCTCAACCGTCAATTACGCCGAGATGGAGTGGATCGACTACCTCTTCGGCACCCATCACACGCAGGTCCTCCCCGAGTTTCGCAACGTCCATAGGGGCAAGGAGCACCCAAACGCCCGAGGCCACTCGCGTTAGGCAACCACGTAGCGGTCTTCTACCTTGGGTGTTCGGCCGCGGTGAGACTTGGGCCTCTCCGGTTGAGGCGCGGAGACGGGAGAGTTGCACAGTACCAAACCACCGTACAGTATTGCAAGTATAGCCAGCATGCGCATGGATAATTATTTAACGCCTAAGAGAAGCAGAGCGGTGCCGTCTAGTCTCATTGCAAGTACCTCTGCGTCCGCAGCCGCGCACACTCCCGGAGCTCACAGGATCTTCAGGAAACGCGCGACCTCTGACCCGAGAGGACGGGAATTCGTTTGTGAACTGTGTGGGAACTGGGATCCCGGGTCTATCCTCCCTAGGGGGCGTGAGGACCCGGGGGCGAGAGGAAAAGCAAACGTTCACACCCCTGCCCGTGTGGTCGTTAATCGCTCTCGCGATGTTTGTTCTTCGCGTCGGCGTTATGGCGATCGTCATAGTCTCGAATCCGCTTCGCCTCGCGCGCACGATGGGCAGAGAGCTCTTGGCCGGCTTCTTTACTCCACCTCTTCTGGCAGGCGTGGTCGCTGCCGGCCTCGCGGGCTCCAAGGAGCCCGAAGGTCGGGTGCTCAGATTTGTGCCACGCCAGGTGCAGGAGGCAATGCGCGAGTCGCGGATCGCGTGGATCATGTACTCTCAATTTGAGTACGTGGCGGCTGGGCTCGCCGTCTTGGCGCTGGCTCCGGGCAGGGCACGCAGCCTCCTCCATGTGCAGCTCAGTGGACCGGATCACAAGGACATCCAGTGCGGCAACGTGCCAGGCAGCTGTTGCGACGTCTACCTGCCTCGCGCCTATTCATCCAACGAGTTGCTCTTGTTCGTTCCGGGAGGCGCGTGGTCGCACGGCTACAAGTCCTTTTACACACTCACCTCTCGTAGGCTTGCTGATGAGCTGGCGTGCGCCGTTGCCGTTGTGGGTTATGATCTCTTCCCTGTGGTCAACGGGGCGGCGCAAGTGGAGCAGGTGGAGCAAGCCATTAGGTGGGCCGAGTCTGGTGCGTCGGTTCCAGGGGTGGGCCCGCTCTTGCGCAAAGGCGGGAGGCTCGTCATTGTCGGCCACTCGGCAGGCGGTCAACTCGCGGCCGCGGCCTTGCTTAGCCGCTCCTCTGACGTACGTGATGATCTTGCTGCCGCGAGCGTCGATGCGCTGGCATTGCTCTCGGCGCCCCTCGAGCTGCGTCGCCATGTGGGCCACGAGGCGAGGCGTGGGGTGGCCACAATCTCAGCGCTCTCGGCCGCCTTCGTCGGGGACGATGGGCGCACCTTCATCGAGGGAGACCAAGCATCAGTTCCGTTGGATGACGGTGAATCGGCTCCGGGGGTGGCGCGGCTGCGTCTCTTCGATGACTCACAACCGATGGCGCGTCTCTCGCCCGAGTGCATCGTGCGCGCTGACCGGTCTTCCGCGCTCGCCAAGCTGCCCCGGACCATCGCCCTGTTCCACGGAGAGCACGACCCCACAGTACCCGCGTCCTCAACGAGACGCTTTGAGGCGGCTCTCGGATGCGACGATGGCACGGTGATGGCCGAGTATGCCAACTGCAGCCATGTCGACTATATCCTCGACCTGGTCACGATGCCACCCGAGGCGGAGCGTGCCCCGCCCTTGCTCACCTTCCTGCGAGCGACGTGCTTTCCGAACGCCGAACGGACATCATCGACACGAGAGAAGTAAGAAAAGCGGGTACAGGGGTGCTAGCGTGCTACGCGGGACGTGTCCGGCATGGTGTCCGGACTGCGGACATGCAAGGCGAGCGCACTGTAGATCCACGGAGGCGGCGCGGCCGCGGCCGGCGCGCCGCCGCCTGGCCCATCGGGCTCGCGCGCCGCCGCGCCGTACGCGCGAAACCGCGCGAACTCGCGCGTCGATTCACATAAATTGGCCGTAGAGTGCCTGGACGAGATAACAAACAAACTTGTGGAAACAGATTCTCAATGCTCACACGGATCGATCGGCAACCGGCAACCCCTTAAAGGGAGCGCAGATCCATGTGTGCTGTCATGATGAACGACCAAGGCTCAGTATTGTCTATATTGAGCGAGCGTCTCCGCGGTCTCCCCTCTTTGCGTGCGCTCCCCCCTTTACGCGTAGTACGCGAGCGAGGCCTTCTTCTTGGTCTGCACGGCGGTGATGCCCTCGACGAAGTCCTCGTGCATAATCTCGGTGCCCTCGCGGCGCAGCGCGAGCATGCCAGCCTCGACGGTGACGGCCTTGAGCTGCGCGCCGTTGAAGTCGTCTGTGCAACGTCCGAGCTCCTCGAAGTTGACCTGGTCGTTGACCGTCATCTTGCGTGAGTGGATCTGCAAGATGCGCGAGCGCCCCTCCTCGGTAGGAAGTGGGAACTCGATCTTGCGATCGATGCGTCCGGAGCGAAGCAGAGCGGGGTCGAGGATGTCGACGCGGTTCGTCGCGGCGATGATCTTGATCGCCTCGGTCGAGGCGAAGCCATCGAGCTGGTTGAGAAGCTCGAGCATGGTGCGCTGCACCTCGCGGTCGCCGCTCAGCTCCGAATCGAAGCGCTTGGTGCCCACCGCGTCGAGCTCGTCGATGAAGATGATGGCCGGCTGCTTCTGCTTGGCCAGTGCGAAGGCGTCGCGCACGAGCTTGGCGCCGTCGCCAATGAACATCTGCACGAGCTGCGGGCCTGCGAAGCACAGGATCCCCAACTCAGTATGGGGTGCGCTGGGGCGTGCGCAGCGGCGCGCGCGGAGAGGCGGCGGGGAGGCGGTGGTAAGGGAAAGGGGGAGGGGCTATTGGGGCCCTTGGGGCCATAGGGCGTCTTAGGGCCAATAAGGCCATGGTGCGCTCGGCGTCGCACCGGCCAGCTTGAGGAAGCACGCCTGCGTCCGCGCGGCGCACGCGCGCGCCATGAGCGTCTTGCCCGTCCCCGGTGGCCCATACATGAGTGCGCCCTTGGGGGGTTTGATTCCAATGTTGTCGAAGCGTTCCTTATGGGTCATGGGCAGCACGACCGCCTCGATGAGCTCCTGGATCTGCTCGTCGAGGCCTCCCACGTCGTTGAACTCCTCGGTGGGCTTCTCGTCCACCTCCATCGCCTTGACCCGCGAGTCGAACTCCGAGGGCAGCATCTCCAAGATCAGGTACGAGTCCTTGTTCACGCCCACGAGGTCTGAGGGCTTGAGTGATGAAGACTCAACGAGGCCGGGCACAGGAAGGAAGATGGTCTGGCGCGTGGACGTCTTGAGCACGCAGCACGTGCCCTTGCGGTGCGCGTCAAGGTCGATGTTTGCGCCGTCCTCCTCCGGCTCCTCCTCCAACTCCATGTCCAGCATCTCCACCACGTTGGCAACGAGGTACGGCAAAATCTTGTTGAGCTTGATCTTCTCCGTGTTCTCCTTGATCCTCTCCTTCTGGGCCTGCTGCTCGTGGTTGAGGCGGCTGACCTCGTTCTTGATCACCTTGATCTCGTTCTCGAGCATGCGCGTGCGCTGTACGATCTCGTCTGTGTCCGCGCGGGCGATCTCCTCGCCAAGGTCGTCCTCGGCATCGCCGAAGATGTCGACGTCCATCGATGCGTCCGCAGGCGGCACCGGGGCTGGCGCCGGGGCTGGCGCCGGAGCGGGCGCAGTGGGCGCGTCCGCCATCGAACACGCGCACGGCCGAGGCGGTGGGTCCAGAGTGTGCTGGGCGAAGGCGTCCTCTCGAGCGCCCAGTTCACTACAATAGTGGGGTCCTCTCGAGTCACTTGAGTGAGTGAGTGAGTGAGTGAGTGAGTGAGTGAGTGAGTGAGTGAGTGAGAGAGTGAGAGTGAGTGAGTGAGTGCGTCACTCACTCACTCGAGTCACCGTTGACATGTCGATTCATTATGAACAGGGCCTCATTCGGGAGTCCTGTATTGTCTTCACGGTTGTGCGGTTTACGCGTTGTGTGAATGAACGTGCTGTGTGTAATTCACGTGAACAGGGGCTGCAGGTTTCCAGCATGAAGGCCGAAAAGGCCGGCGGCTTGGGCACCGTTGCGACCGCTGGCGCGGCGGTGGTGCTGGCCTTTTGCGTGGGCTTCGGCGCCGTGGCGCACGTTTGCGGCGGCGCGATCGCACCCGGCTCGCTGCGTGCACGATTGTGCTTGGCAGCGAACGTCGCGCCCGCCGGCTTCGCTGCTCCTGCGCTGGCCTCAGCAGCAACGAGCACCGCGATGACGGCGGGGGTCGCCCACGACCCGTGGATTGCGACGACGCACCCTAAGATGGGGACCGAGGGCTGGAATTGGACGCAGCTCGCATTCACCCGCGCGAGCAACTTCCCGGCCGGTGGCGTGAAGCGCTACTCGGCCCAAGAGGTGAAGGAGAAGGGGCAAATGTGGCTGTGGCACACGGCCTATGCGCGCTCGGTACCGACGATCATCGAGGGGCTCGGCAAGGAGTACTCAGATCGCATAAGCAAGTGGAAAATTGCCGATTATCGGCGCGAGTGGGGCCCGAACAAGGTGACAGTCGCCTTCTCCGACATTTCGAACTTCAACAGCGGACGGAGCGACCCGAATTACGGCCGTGTCATCAACCATCCCGACCGCGTCATGTACACGATGAACGAGTTCCTCGACCTAGTGGCCAATCCGCACCCGGACGAGCACATCGCCGTGCAGCAGTCGCCTTCGCAGGACTTTTCCGAGTTTGGGCTACCCCCGCTGCCGCCGCTGCTCGAGGAGCTGACGAAACACACCCTCAACGCGCGCAACTTTTGGGCGGCGGTGCCGCCCAAGGTATCGGTGCTGCACTACGACTGGCAGGACTCGGTCCTCATGCAGATCTCGGGCACGAAGCGCTTCACCATCATCGACCCTGCGCGCATGCAGACGGCGTATCCGTGCGTTGCCTATCTGCAGCAGCTCAAGCGCGTCGGGCCGGGCAAGTTCGAGCGCATCGTGACGGGCCGCGAGCTCGACAACTTCCCACTGCTGAACGTGACCCATCCCGACTACGCGCGTCATCCACTCGCCAAGGACGCGAGCGTCTTCCAGGTGACCATCAACGAGGGCGATGCACTCCTCCTCCCCGCATACTGGTACCACCAAGTGGACTCATATGCAGAGCCTGGCAAGCTCAACGTGGCGGTCAACTTCTGGTTCCAGGGCCACTCGCTCGCTACGCGCCTCTATCGCACGCTGCGCGAGAACCTCTTCATCAACTGCACCGAGAAGACGCCGCCGGGCATTCCCCATCCGTGCCGGGACTCATCGACCGACAAGCCGACCCTGGCTTGACGTCGTGCACGCAGCTTCGCTTTCTCGGGCGTGGGCGCCATCGTGGGCGCCATCGGGGATGTGCTGCTGTGGCTTGTGTGCAAGAAGATGGGGAACAGATGTCAGATCCCGTTGCAGGCTGCAGGCTGGCCGGCGGACGGGCCGATTAATGTGAAAAGTTCGAACTTAACGTTGTGGGGTTGGGGTTCTCGTGGCGCTTTATGTGGCTTCTGGAGGCTCTGCTTGTGAGAGTTGGACGACTGACCATCAACTGTGCCGCGAGCCGGGGTAAGAGGAACTTCGGAGATTCTCGGGGTTTTTTCTCTACAGTAATTGTATTCAATTTCGCAAGTTTGGCACCGGATACAAGTTTCGGACAACCTGTGCTGGTAAATTTCGAAGAGGCCTCCCCTCATCGGCGGAGCCGCATTGGCGGATCGGGTCGGCCAATAGGCGAGGATGGCTTCGATCCTCGCCAACGCAGCCGCCCCGTTTCTAGAGAAGGCACTCGCCAAGTGGCTCAAGTTCGACGGGAAGGTCGACACGAGTGGCGGCAAGATGCGTATGAAGCGCGTGGCCATCCGTGAGGATGCATTTGACGACCTCGATTTGCCTTTTGCTTTGAGAGGTGGCATGATCGAGGAGGTGGAGGTTGAGATTCCGTGGGCCAGGATCAACAAAGAGAGCGTGATCATACGGCTGCATCAGCCGATGCTGCTGCTGGCTCCCTATGCGGAGGGTGAGTGGGACTCGGCGACCGAGCAACGGCGGGCGGCGGCACGCAAGGCCAAGGAGCTGCAGCGTTTGCACGAAGCATCGGCTCCGGCTGCGACCGATGCTGCGGCCGCACCGGTCGAAGGCGAGAAGGGATTCCTCGAGAAGCTCGTGGCCAAGGTGATCGACAATGCGCAGCTGTTCATCACTGGAGCTCTCATTCGGTTCGAGGACTACTCGCACGCGGACACGCCCTACGCTTTCGAGCTCGCGTTCGACTCGCTGTGGATCCACCCGGAGCACATGTCCGCGCTGCAACCAGGCAGCGGCGGCGGCGGAGGCGGAGGCGGCGGCCAGCAGCCACGGCAGCCAAGTGGCGCGTTGACGCACCGTGAAGTGCTCGTGTGCGCCCTGTGCGCCTATAGCCTCGACGCGACGAGCCTGCCAGCTGCGCCACAGCTCGTGCCGTGCGCGAGCATCAGCGTGCTCGAGGAGCGCCTCCGATCGAGCGGCGTGCCGCTGGACGCGCCGGTCGCGCTCCGCTCGAATGCGCGTCGCTGCTGCCTTGCGCCGCTCTCCTTTGCCGCCGAGCTGGCCTCGCGCCGCTTGAACGAGCCTTCGCTGCCGCAGCAAGTGCTGTGCCTCGAGACTGGGCGCATCCATCTCGATCTGAGCGCGGCGGAGCTGCTCTGGCTCGCCGCCACGCTCTCGTACGCGCAGCGGTTTGAGGCGCTCGAGCGCCATCGCAGCTTTCGACCCCCTCGCGGGCAGCGGCCTACGAGCAGTGCGGGCGAGTGGTGGCGTTTTGCGGGCTGTGTGGTGCGCTGGGAGCTTGCACAGCGGCGCGTGCCGTACACGTGGACGGCGGTGCTGCGGCGCGGGCGGCAGCGACGTGCCTTTGTTCACCTGCACAAGCGGGTGCACAGTTGCGGCCTCGAGAAGCTCAGCGAGTCAGAGCGGGTGTCGTACACCCAGTTGTGCGAAGGGCTGAGCGCTGCCGACCAGCTCCTCTTCGAGCGGATTGCGATGGCGCAGCTCAAGGGCGAGGCTTCCGCGAGCAGGGGTAATGGCACGCCGGGCACGCCGGGCAGATCATCCATGCAGCGAGGGAGGGGGATGCTCGCACACGTGGCGGCCGCCGAGAAGGCAATGGTCTTGTCACGCGCAGAGCGGGAGGCGCTCGCCGCGCTCGTGGCGGGGGAAGAAGTGCCCACAGTCAACGAGCGGGTCTCGATGCACGCGCGGCTACTGCTCTCTGAGATGGTCATCACGCTGCACCTTGCACCTCCGAATGCGAGCGCGGGCGGCTCGAGCGTGTCGCCGATCCGTCGGACGTCAACGGCTGCTCGGATGTCGTCGGGCGCACGTCCACCACCGCCGAGCCCTCCGCACTTGGGCGCGGGCGCGCCGCGTGGAGGCGTGATGACCCTTCAGGCGCATGTCACTAATTTGGGACTGCACTTCGGGCTGGAGAAGCACGCGACCCTGGCCGACGCCTATTGCCAAAGCTTCCGGCTTGACGCGCTCGGCACAGCCAGCGGTCCGCCAGTGCCGCTTGTCGCCCGCGTACCTGAGTACGCGCTCGCGCACCGGCGACGCTCGGTGGATGCGCCCTTGCGCATCCCTCTTGAAGTGAACACGACCGCCGCCTTTGAGGCCGCCGGCATCGGCCATCTGCTTCCTGCGCTATGCACGCGATCCGACGCGGCGCATTCCTTCTCCGCTTGGGCCGTCGGCTTGAGGTGGTGTATTGAGCCTCGCCTTCCAAGCGGCACCTCGGACGCTGCCTCGATTGATGGCATGGGCTCCCTGGCCTCGCCATCGGCAGGCGAGCCTGCGACGTCGTCTGCACGGTCCTCGCCGATCCGCTCTGAGCTGGCTATCCGATGGCGCTCATCGCAGCAGCTCGCCATCCTGTCGAACCACAAGGCCTTTGGCGCGGCGCTCGATCTTGCACAGGAGATAGGCGGGAGACTCGCGGCGACCGACCCGGCCTATCGCCGCCCACCGCCGGCAGAGCCGGCACGCGCGCCAAGCCCCCTGGCGCCTCCACCCCCACCTCTCCACCCCGAGGCACTGCGGCCGCTCGAGGGCATGACCATCCGACTGTCAGTTGACATGGCCATTCCGGCGTGGGTCACTCTACTTCATCCTGACGATCCGTGCTCGCAGGCACTCGTGCTCACCGCGCGCCGGCTCCTCGTCGACGGTGTTCTCAAGCCTAGCTCGGTAAATGAGCCCGAGAACGCCGGCGTTCCGCCACCGCCACCGCTCACGCCGTCGCCGTCGCTTCGGAGGCGCTCGCTATTTCGCTCAGCGTCCAAGGGCCAACCATCGCCGCGATCGCCATTAGCCTCTCCCATATTCGGATCGTCGTCGGTGCGCTCAGCTGTGCTGCCGCCGAAGGCGAATGGGCGAGTGGCAAGCTCCGGCGCCCTCCCATTGGCAGAGAAGGCCAAGCGCCGTTCATGGGGCCTGCCGCGCGGTCTCAGCACGAAGCGCGTGCCAGCCGCAAGCGCCGGGAGCACGACGTACCGAGAAGGCGACGGCGGGCACCCTCCTCCTCCCGACCTGTCGCTTCCCGACCTGTCGGCCCTTGCTGAGCTTGCACCGCTGCCGACGCCCGGCCAGGAGGCGCTCACGCCCATGCACCAAGGGCCACCGGCCGCGAGCATGCGGCTCGAGGTGCAGCATGTGCAGCTGCTGCTCACGACGCTCGACGAGTGGTTGCTTCCGAACACGTCTGCCACGCCCGCCGCGTCGGGGGCTGATGAGTTTTCAAATCAGGACACGAAGCAGGACGACCCACTGCCGGGGTTGCCGCCTGCCGTTGCCGGTCCGCTGTGGGCCTCGCCCCTCGCCCCGATCGACATAGCGCTCGAGGCGAGTGCCCCTCAGCTCGCCACTGGTGCTCTGGAGCTCTACGTGACGATGACGCCGATCCAATGTGCTCTGCAGCCGCGTGACATAGCCGCACTGCAAGAGCTCATAGCGACGCTCAACGGACCACCGCCCACGCCGCCCTCCGCCGACGAGCCCCCTGCCGCCGCCGCCACCCCCGCCGCCGCCGCCGTCGCCGCCACGCCGCCGCGGCCGCCGCCGCCGCGGCGGCCAGCTCGGGCGTCGCCGGCGCTGCTCGCCATCGTTCGTCGCTCTCGCGCTTCGTTCGACCTCGCCGCGCTGTGCCTTGCGTTACATCCGCCGAGCACGAGTGACGACGAGCGCCGTGGCGAGCGCGCGCCCTTCTTCGAGGCTCGCTCCACTCGAGCGCCGCCCACTCGAGCGCCGCCCACGACAGCGCCGCCCACGACAGCGCCGCCCGTGCTCGGCATAGGCTCGAGCCGCCCACGACTGCGCCGGAGCATGGCCGGCTCACACGCGCCACCCCTCGGCGTGGGCGGCGTGGGCGGCTTGAAGGTGTTCAGCCTGTGCACCGGCTCGCCCCTGATCGACCTGAAGGTCATGTGCGTTGGCCTGAGCGTGTGCGGCGGCGAAAGGCTACGCGCCGATGGGGACATGGCCGCTTTGGCTGCAGGGGGGCTCCTATCGCCGTTACGAACGCCAGGCCCCTCCCAGAGCCCCGGCCGCGAGAACGGCCGCGAGCACCTCGCCTCGCTCGGCGGCGTGCAGCTGGCTGTGACCGTGGCCTCGGCGGTCGTACGCACGAATGCGAGCGCGGGCTTGAGCGGGCGGGAGAGCCTCAGCCTGGTCAAGCACCTGGCCAAAGACCAGCCGGGAGTTGATGCACAGCTGCCCGACCACAAGCTGGTGCGCCCCACGCCTCTGCTCACCGTCCTCCCTGCGCAGCTGCCTGGTGCAGTGGGCGGCACTAGCGCAGGCGGCGCGAGTGCGAGTGGAGGCTTCGCTCTCGCGCACGAGGAGAGTGCTGCAATCGCGGCGGGCCCTGACGCGCTCGTCTTGCGCCTGAACTTGCCGGCAGATCCGGCGACTGGATTGCCCGCGCCCCACGGGAGGCACCCTCCGGCCATCGTAGTGGGCGAGATGACAGCGATGCCGTGCCCACGCGCGCTCATCTTGCTTGTGACGCGCCTGGTGGCCATCAAGGAGTCGCTTATCCAACGGCCGCCTGCCCAACGGCCGGCGTGCTCTCCGGACGACTCCCCAACCGAGGGCGCTCTCGGCAGCGCGTCTGGCAGCGCGCCCGGCATCCTTGATGGCGTCCGGAGTGCGCTGGAGGCGCAGGAGGGCGTCCGGACGTTCACACCGACAGGCGCTGTGAACGTCCGGACGGCTGGCACGGAGGCAGCCGGCGTGCTCGTCACTCGCGATGCACCCCCCTCGCCTTCCAAGTCGCCCGGGACAACGCCCGGTAAGACCTCGGAACATGCGCGTGCCGCGACCAAAGCCTTCAAGCACACGAGCATGCGTGTGCATGCATTCAGCGTCCGGATCGTGGATGACACGCTGCCCGAGCCGGCGCCGCGCGCGAGCCTCTCGCTCGAGCTCGGCGAGACGAGCTTCACTTTCCCGCCGAAGCAGCTCGATGTGGTCCTCGGGCCGCTCCAGCTCCGCATTGACGTCCAACAGGCGGCCCCGAGCGCAGACGATGCGCCGTCGCGGGTGCCGCCGACGCGCTCCATCCCGATCCTACAGACGTACTCGGTGCTGCGCGCCACCGTGTGGACAGGGCAGGCGTGGTCCCTCGATGCAACGCTGCCACCGCTCTGCGTGTGCGAGCCCAAAATGCTCCCTAAGCCGTGGTACGTACTCCATAGGGCCATCAACGATGTCAAGGACACCTTGCTCGACGTGCTTCAAGGGCGGCGCACAGCAGAGGCGAGAGCTGCAGCAAAGGCGGCGGCGGCGCAGGCGGCGGCGCAGGCGACGGCGGCGCAGGCGGCAGCGGCACAGGCGGCGGCGGATGAGGAGGAGACGCTCAACACGGCGCCCGACCTGGACCTCCTCCTGTTGCTTGAGCCATCATTCATCCGACAGCCGCCCAACACGACGCCGCCGCCGCCCACCGCCACTCCACCGCCCAACACGGCGCCCAGCACGACCCCTCGCCACAGCCGTTCCCTATCCAATGGCGGCGAGCTTCGCCACCGCCGTACGTCATCCAACGGTGGTGAGGCAGCGGCGGCGGCGGCGGCGGCGGCGGCGGCGGCGGCGGCGGCGGCGGCGGCGGCGGCGGCGGCGGCGGCGGTGGCAACGAAAGGGACTGATGCGACGGACGCGGCGGACACGATGGACGCACTCCCAGCCGGCGCAGTCATTGGCTTGGAGCTGTGGCTGGGATCGTCGCGGCTGCAGCTCGGGGTACGCCCTGCACCCGAGTGGCGGCGTCCGTCGAGCGCCGTGTGGAGCGCTTTCGAGCCGCCGCCGATGACGGCGGGCACTGCTTCACGCATGCCAGCCTTGAGGGCGTATGAGGCGAGTCGAGGCCCCGAAGGCCTGACGAGCGATGGGGTGGCCCTCGAGCTCGCGTCGCTCGTCCAGACGCTCTCAGACCCGTCCCGTAGCCGGCCGCCCCGTAGTCGGCGGCTGGACGAGGTGGTTTGGATCCCGGATGTGGCGCTTCATTGCACCATCGAGCTGCAAAAGAAGGGCCCCCTGCCCATGGTAGTCATGGCCGCCTGTGGCGCCGAGACGCTGCAGCTCAGCCTCGACCCGTCTCGCCTCGAGAGACTTGCCTTCTTTAGTACGGCGCTCTTATCGCTCTTGCCCCCGGACGCGGCCCCGCCCCCAACCAACGTCGGTCTCGTGCTGCCAATGTTGGAGCTCGAGGCGGGCGTGGGGCCTACGCCCAAGCACGCGTCGCGCCCGCCGCCGCCGCCGGTGCGCTTGTGCATGAAGGGCGTCGCTCTCGACGTACGTTCCCCGCCGACCCAACGGTTGCATGCGGAGGAGGCGGCTGACATGTTCGCCTTCTTCGGCCCACTGCGCTCGAGCGTGCGCGTGGGAGGGCTCACGCTCGCACTCGTCGACGAAGGCGTCGTGGTGGGCGATCGGCCTAATTTGGGTGGCATCCCTAATTTGGGTGACGTCCCTAATTTGGATGGCGTCCCTTATTTGGGTGGTATCCCGCCGATTCTCGCTGCACTGCAAGAGAGCGTCGCGGCGGGCGCTGCGAGGGAGGGCGCGACGGCGCCGTGGTGGGCGCAGGATGATGCGGCGTACACCGCGCCGTGGTGGGCGTGCGCAGCGCACCACGGCGTGCCAGGCTCGGCCCTCGCGAGCGCCGCCCTCTCCGCCACCACCGCCCTGATCTCATTCGACTTCACGCTGCCTGCACACGCCGCGTGTTCCCCAACGGTCGAGCTTGCCTTCAAGCCGCTGAGGCTGGCCCTCTCGCCCGAGGTGCTCGAGACGGCGCCGCGTCACGCCGAGGCTTGGGCTGCAGCGCCATTCGCGCCGCCGCCCGCGCCGCCGCCCGCGCCGACCGCCGCCGCGCCGACCGCCGCCGCGCCGCTGGCCGAGTGCGAGGCTTCCCCTGAGGAGGGAGATTGCGTGGGAGATCGCGTGCGTGCGCAATTGCTGGCGCGCCCTGACGGGCATGTGCCCAAGATGGCGCCACCGCCGCCGAGCGACACCAAGTCGCCCGAGACGGCGCCGCCCAAGCCGCCCAAGCCGCCCCTCAACGTGCGTGTCTCGGTGCCGCCGTCGGACTTGTGGCTGTTGCTACCGCGCGAGTCCGCAGGGGCCGCAGAGCGTCTCGGGCTACGTGTGCAACTCGCGGCCAACGTCGACAAGCAGCACTCCGACCCCGCCGCCGAGCCAGACGGGGCCATTTCAGGCGTCGATCGGAGCGCCGAGATGAGCGTCAAGATCGAGGCCACAGTGCGTCACCTGGGTAGCGACCTCATTTCACTCACGTGGCCGCCCGCCGCGGCCGCCGACGGTAGAGCAGCGGTGTTGGCGCTCGGCGCCCCCCTGCTTGAGCCGCTGACGGTGCACGTGAGTGCGGAGGAGGGGCAGCTGCGCGTGGGGTCGCTAGAGCGTGCCGCGACGCTCCGCGTTCGTTGCGACGAGGGATGGCGCTTCGCACTCAGCACGCCGCAGCTGCGCGTGGTCTCTCAGCTGGCGCAGCTCGCGGAGCAGACCAGCGCAGAGCAATCGAGGGCTGCTCATGCCAAGCCCAAACGACGCCAAGCCCAAGCAGCCCTTCGCCCGAGCACCGCCACCGCCACCGACGACGACCGACCGTCGGTGCTCAGCACGGCGCTTGCGACGCGCCGGCTGAGCGTGCTGACGATCGAGGGCGCCGTGCCGGGCGGTCTCGAGGCCACACTCTACGGCGCCTCGGGTGCGCCGCACCACCCGCTCGGGCGCGTGCGCGTGCCCGAGCTGAGCGTAGGCCTGCAGCTCGACAGCCGGCCTGGAGTGAGCTCGCACCACGCTATGAATTTCGTCACCGGGTTTGAGATGCTCACGTGGGCGCGCGCGGCACAGGCGTGGGAGCCCTGCCTGGTGCCGAGCACGGTGAGCTTCCAGGCGCAGCAGGTGCGCGGCGGCATCTGGAGCGGCTGCGTCGAGGTCGAGTCGATGGAGGTGGTCGTGAGCGAGCCCGTCGTGCAGCGGCTGCTCGATATGAGCGCTGTGGTCCAGCTTGCTCTGAACACGCCCACCTTGGACATCGAGGCGCTCCGGCGCACACCGCCGCCGCCCGTGGTCCAGCTGACCAACCAGTCGGGGTGTCCCCTCCGGCTGCGCGTTCGGGGCTCCGACACGCCCGTGCTCGTGCCGACTGGCGAGACGCGCGCCGTGGCCGCGACGGATGCGCTCATCGCCGTCGAGGAGATCAGCCTCATGGCTGGCGGCGCGTGGCACATCCTCCCGCCGCTGCCCGCTGGCCGCTTTGGCTCGTGGACTGTGCTCGGTGAGCGCCGAGATGAGCGCCGAGCTGAGCCCAGGCCGTCGGCGGGTGCTCAACTCGGCGCGCCCGCCCACAGGCGCTCCGCCTCCTCCGGCGCTCATCTCGGCGCTCCCTCAGCCGCCCACCATCGTACGCCGTCGTCGGGTGCCGGTAGCGCGTCTGGAGGGGCGCCCCCCGTGGGAGAGCCGGTGGCGGTGCAATGCACCGTGAGGGCGATGACCGACGACGCCGCGGGGGTGCATGGGCCGGGCGTGGCGGTCGTCGTCCGATCGCTTGCGATGGTTCACAACGCCACCACGACCCCTCTCGCGTTGCAGCTGCTGCTCCCCGTGGCCAACGGCTCCAACGGCCCCAACGGCTCCCACGACGAGTCGGAACCGACCGTGCCGGCGCCGCCCTCGGCCCTCGACCTTGGCGTCGATAGGCTGCTTGATATTGGCGTCGTGCCTGCAGGAGGCCTTCATCCGATACCGCCCCACTATGCGAATGTGGCTTACCTGCGCGCGCGCCCAGTGGCGGCAGCAGCAGCGGCGGCAGCGGCGGCGGCGGCAGCGGCGGCGGCAGCGGCGGCGGCGGCGGCGGCAGCGAGCGGTGGCGGGGCGCCCGGCGCCAGCGAGGACAGCAGCACCAATACGTTGATCTCGCAGCTCCTCGTGAGTGCGGCCGATGCGGAGGATTCGTGGCCGTGGCCTGATGCGGAGCGCTCCTTTTGGCTCGGCAGCTCGAATAATACGCGCAGCCAAGCACGGCAGCTCGCGCGGCTGCAGGCGGCATTCGGGCTGGGGGCCACCGAGAAGCTCCTCGCGTCATGGGGCTGTGCGCTCGCGGCCTCGGCTGAGAATGGGCGGGTGCGAGGGCGGCTCTACCTGACCTCCTCTGCTCTCGTCTTCCTGAGCTCGCGCGACACAAAGGGTCGGCTCGTTCGCCTCGAGCACCTCGTGGCGCTCGACAAGACGCGAGTGAGCGGCCTACTCTCGGGCCGCGCAGCCGCCATTACGGCGCAGCCGGCGGCCGAGGCGGGCGAGGCGCCCCTGCAGCTGTGCGCCTTCCGCAGCCGCAACCGAACGTACAGCAGCCTGCAGCGAGAACTGATCACTCGCGTGCCACTGCTCGCGGCCACGTGGCGCTTGCCCTCGAGCTCTAAGCTCCAGAGCCACCTCCACTTGCCCGCAGACACGCTGTGCCTGGGCGAGGTGAGCGTGGCTAGCGAGAGTGCCAGGGGGGTGCTGCTCCTCACCCCGACGCTGCTCGCCTACGTGGCGGACGGCGCGAGCGCCGACGCAGACACCCTCGCCGCGGGCTGCTGGCTGCTCGAGCTCGCGGATGTGCTGCGCGTGCGTGTCGAGGCGACGGGGGGCGGCGCCGGTCGCAAGCCACGCGGCAAGCCCACGCCGCAGCTGCGGCTGCGCACGCGCGTGTTTGAGGCGAGCCTCGAGGTGATCAGCCCCGTGGCCGAGGCGGTCGAGCTTCTCGAAGGGGTCTTGCCCGAGGGCGTGCTTGAGTGCGACGAGTTTGTGGCTGCCCCTGCCGCCGCGAGCGTGCGCGCCTTTGAGGGCGACGGCGCTGACGATCCAACCGATGCGACCGACGGTGCGGACGTCGAGACAGTGCATGAGCTCGCGTCGGAGCGCTGTGATGGGCGCGCGGCCTTCCGTGCTGCCTTGAGCGTGCAGAGCCGCCCGGTGACCTTGCACGGGCGGGCGCACAGCAAGCACGCGCCCTCGCTGCAGCAGAGCACGCTCACCATCAACGCGGCGCTCCAAATCGAGAACACGCTCCCGTACGATGTGCACGTTGCCATCGACTCGAAGGCCGAGTGGCCGGTGAGCGCGGGCTGCGTGCCCGCGGGCGCCTCGAGCGCGATGGCTGTCTTGCCCGCCGGCCTCGGCGCCGCGCTCAAGGTGCGCTTGCGCATCGGCGGCGACGCGTGGGGCGAGCCCGTGGCAGAGTACGTGCCAGTCGCCTACTTTGGCGCGAGGGGCTCGGGCGGCAGCTGGCAGGCGACAGTCGCGTCGCATTGCGTGCTAAGGGACCCACATGGGCGGAGCGCGTACGTGCAGCTGCAACGCGTTCCGGGCGGCTCGGCAAGCGCCGTGCTCGCGCTGCAACTCGACGCCCCTCTCTGGATACTCAACCAGTCGCAGCTGCCTTTGCTCTACTCGACGAGCAGCGCCTCGCGCCTCGGCCGCCTCCGCCGACGTCGTCGCTCCAATGGCGATTCAAACGGAGATGCCGAGGGCGTCGCGTTGGGCGCCGGGCGGCGGCAGGCCAAAGCCACGTCGAGCGCCGCGTCGAGCGCGGTCGGCAGCTTCTTTCGGCCCAAGCAGGGCAAGGCCGCCACTGAGTCGAAATCGGCCAAGGCGACCACGCACGTCCCAGCCAGCGCCGCACCCACGCGGGCCGCAACGAGGATCTCGATGCTGCGAGGACGCCTGCCGTTTGGGCGTAAGGCTAAGGGTGGCGCGGAGGCGGTGGCCGATGCGATCGATGCGGGCGCGGTGGATGCGGCGGGCGCTGCTGGTGCGGCGCGTTCGGCTGATGTGGCGGGCGAGGGCGCTCAGGGCGCAGCGAAGGAAAAGTGGAAGTGCGACTTTTGCGAGTATTCGGGCAGCTTTGACGACGTGGCGCACCACGAGGTTATTTGCTCGGGCGCACGTGCGCACTCGGGGGGCGTCGCGGCGGCCGTCGTGGGCGAGGGTGCCGACGGGTCGTGCCTTCTGACGGAGGACGAGGGGGATGCGCACGAGGATGCGCAGGCAGCAGCTCAGGAGGGTGAGGACAAAAAGGTCGGTGACGCCGAGATAAGTGACGCCGAGGCTGGTGGCGTCGAGGGCGGCGACTTGGCGATCGATGAGGGCGCGGAGGTGGACGCGGGCGGGGAGGACGAGGAGGACGAGGAGGACGACGAGGAGGACGAGGAGGACGCGGAGGGCGAGGACGAGGAGGAGGACGAGGCGCCGGAAAAGCGGTCGAAGGTCACCGAAGGTTTCGTCACCGAAGGTTTCGAGACTGCAGAGGGCGTGGAGGACCTGAGCGATGGCCCATCCCTAAGCCCATCCCTCGCAAACTCTCCGCGCAAAGCTCGTCGCGGCGGCGAGATTGAGGACGATGAGGACGGAGACGAGGACGAGGACGAGGACGAGGAGCTGGTTGCAGACGCCGCCCCAAGCGCAACCGACGATCTGGCAGAGGGAGATCTGGCAGAGGGACGCCCCGCCGCGCTAGGCCCGTTACTGCTCTCGGGTCGGCGCATCAAGCTAGCGATGGCGGGCATGAAGTGGGGCGGCGGCGCCACGAAGCACCGATGGAGCAAACCGTTGAGCTGCGAGATTGTGGGTGAGCACACGCAGCGCGATGTGGGCGTCTTCGAGGTAGGGATCTCGGTGCTCGCCGCACCGGACGTGTGCCCTCGCTCGCGCATCGTGCTGCTGCACCCGCGCGTGCGGCTGGTCAACCGCACCGGCATCGACCTGATGTATCGCTCCAAGGGCGGCGATCTGGGCGGCACTCTCACCCCCGGCCTGGAGGAGGGCAAGCCAGGGCCGTCGGTGCCCTTTCACTGGCGCGACACGCCCGCCGACAGCCGGCTGCTCCAGCTCGCCATCCCGAGCGACACCAACCAGCGCAGCACCTCTGTCACGAGTGGTGCGTCGCCGCTCATACGGCGGCGCAGCGACGGCGGCGGCTTTGAATGGTGCGGCGCCTTCTCGATCGACACGCCGACGGAGCTCGTGGTTGCCATCCCAGGAAGGAATGGCGTGCCGTGGCTGGTCCAGGTCATGGTGGAGGCGGTGCAGGCCTCGCTCGTGGTGTGCTTCGACTTGGCCACGGCCGCGCCGTACCGGCTGTGCAACGACTGCCACGCGCTCACGCTCACCTTCCGCCAGAAAGGCAGCGAGCTGGTGTACACGGTGGCGCCGCGGCAGACGCTCGACTACACGTGGGACGAGCCGACGGGTGTGCGCGTGCTCGAGGTGCGGGTCGGGGTGCTTCTCTCTGAGGGCGAGCTCCTCGTCAATGATAAGGATGCTCGTCTCCAGAGGGATATGCTCATCGCTCAGGAGACGGCCGCCTTGGGCTTGGTCTTCGAGACCAAGCTCGCCGAGCTGCGCGAGCCAACTCCGCACGCGGCGGCCAAGGGCAAGACGGCCGCCCTCTGGACTACAGTATGTCTGGGCAAGTCGACGAGGCTGGTAAGCGTGAGTCCCTCACGCCCTCAGGAGCTGCTGCACGAGCTGCAGGCGTCGCTGCTCGTGCACCTCTCGTCGATCGGGCTCTCCCTCGTCGACCACGCGCGTCGTCACGAGCTGCTCCACCTGCGTGCCGATGGGCTGAGCCTGTCCATGATGAGCTCCGCACTGGAGCACGAGGCGCAGATGACGATCAATTGCATCCAGGCAGATGCGATGCTGCCGCAGGCGGCGACGCCCGTGCTGCTTCTCGGCGCGCCTGGCTCCGGGCAGCCGTGGTTGCAGGCCAACATCACCCGCCGGCGCGTCGAGAAGCGACTGAAGCGCGTCTCGATCAATGCGCAGCAGCTGGGCATCGCCCTTGACGAGCCGCTGCTCGCGGCGCTCGTCGCCTTTGGCCTGCGCTGCCAGCCCAATGCCTCGGCCGTGGCACTCACCGACGCGGAGAATACGCCCACGACAACGGCGTCATCGCCGGCAGCGGCAGCGGCAGCGGCGCCGTCAGAGGCAACGGCGCCGGCGCGCCTCACACCCTCGCTGGCGCTCGTGCGCGCCGCCTCCTCAGAACTGACTGTGGCGAAGAAGGGCGGCAAGCGCTTGTGGTACATCGACAGCCTCTTGTTGCACTCGATCAGCTTGCAGCTCACGTACCGGAGACTCCCCGGCGCAGCCGAGCATAGCGCAAGCTCTGGGATCCCCTGGCATCTCATCCCGAACGTATCGGATCTCTCGATGCAGTTCCGGGCGTATGAGCTCAGTCAGAGCTTCTTCGAGCGACACCGGCTGCTCAAGGGGATGCGCAAGCACTACATGGGCGAGGCGCGCCGCCAGCTGCTGCGCATCGTGCTCAAGACGGACGTGGCCGTGCTCGCGGCCGACTCGCTCGTGAGCTCCAAGGTGAGCGGCGTCTTGAGCGCATTCTCGAGGGCCAGCAGCCAGCGCTCTCTCGCGGTATCGAGCCACGTGGAGAGCGACAAGCTGCGAGGGCCGCTGGCCGCGGCCGCGATCGCGGCAGCGGCTGAGAGTCGGCGCGAGACGGGTGATGGGCTGGGCGCTGCACTCGCGTGCCCATCGGGTCGCGTGCGTTTGGCCCGCGCATTGATCGGCCCGGCACGGGCTGTGGGACGCTTTGACGAAGTCGAGGCGGTCGGATGGCACTGCTTGCACCACATGCCGGACCTCTCGGAGCATGCGAGTGAGCCGTTGCTCTGCTGCGTGCGCGCGGCGCAGGCGGGCAACGTGCTCCTGCTCACGGATGGGCGGCTCGTGTGTCTTCTCGTGCGCAAGGCGCCGCCTATCCTGCTGTGGCAGTTTTCGCTGCGCGACGTTGTCGCCGTCGAGGAAGACCCCGAAGAGCACACTGCGCTCTTTGTGACCACTCAGGACGTAAGCGAGAAGGCTCCGACACTGCGTGTGTCGGACGAGGCGGCGGCACGCAGCCTGAAGCGCTCCCTTCGGGCGCAGGTCGAGGTGCTCACGGGAGCGGCTCCGCGACTGCCAGCGCCACGTGACGCATGAGCGTGGCCCCGTGGCGCGTGTCCGTGTGAGCGCACGCACACGCGGCACGCGGCTCCTCAGGTATCGAGGTTGGATACAGCGTGTAGAGTACACAGGCCACGAACAGATTGTTTGAGCAGACGGTGCAGAGTGCAGAGTGCAGAGTGCACAGATCGGTTGTTTTTTCAGAACCCGGTGCTGGGACGGGTCGTTCGCCGGGATCGACGTGCCGCGTCCCCGGGATGCGCGCGAACGGCTGCGGCGGGCTGGCTGAGAAGTACGCTGAGAAGAAATGTCTCAATATTTTTCATCTCCGACACACCGCGACTCGACTCGCACGATACAAATTATCTACGCAACGGTCCATGCCAGCCCAATACCCCTAGATTCATGCCAGCCAATCCAGACTCACGCCAGTCAGCAGTCACTGTTCATGCCAGCTCCACTGTTCATGCCAGCCGAGAGATAGGGTGGAGAGCGAATGAAGAGACGGTGGCCCCCATGACGGCGCCGACTCACAGTTCGCGACGCCGCCACGCCCACGAAACGTGTGAGATAGTAGTACCCACCATCAGAGCCGGTAGATAACCAGCATCCGCGGCCAGCGCAAGGCCGTGAACAGCTCGAAAGTGACGACAGGCAGCGTGATGCCATCACACTCCACAGTGCCAAGGGCAAGCAACATGAGCCCGAGCAGCAGTGCCGCGAAACCGCGAGCGCGCGAGTGCGCACCGAAGCCGGCCTGCGCCTGCCACGCCATCAGCATAGCGCCCGACATAGCGCCCGACCTCCTCGATCTCGCTGTAGCCACCAGATCACTTTGAGATTGCAACCGCTCTGCCTCTCTGGTCAAGAAGGCCTCCCTGGTCGCCTTCTCGAGGGCCGCCTGCTCCACCGCCGCCTTTCTAAACGAGCGAGCCCGTTTGGGCGAGCGGCGGCCGAGCACCTTACTGTCAAACAGCTTGACGGGTGCGAGTGCCACCTTCCCAATCGCCTCACCGGACTCGGCGATCGTCTTGACGGTGTTCTCGCCAAGGTCTTTGAGAAAGTCGCCCGTGCTCTTACCAGCGGCGTTGAGTCCGTCTCCCGCCGATTTGAAGAAGTCATCCATCTGCATTTGGAGGGGCCTGCCTCCAGGTGAGAGCCCTTCATTGAGCTTCTCGGTGGCTACACTCGGGGAAGTGGGCTCTGAAGGGTTCTCGGTGATAGTATTGGGTTTGGGCTTGGGGAAGAAGTCGGCCGGGGAGGACGGAGTCTGCTTCTCCGGGGTAGTATTGGAATCGGGCTTGGGGAAGAAGTCGGCCGGGGAGGACGGCGTCCGCGTGATAGCGTATGCGTGATCAGGCATGGTCCCAGGCATGCGTGTCGGCATGCGTGTCCCGCCGCCATTCGTGTCAGCAGGTGGGCCGGCACGCTGGATCAGCGCCGTCGCTCCAGCGGTACCTTTCGTAGGCGTCGTTGGTTCAGAGGGGGAGAGGGAGGTGGTTGTCAATACTTCAAGAGTCTTGACCGTGTTCGACGGCAAGTCAGCCATCGTCTTGACAGTGTTCTCGCCGATCTTGACAGTATTCTCGCCAAGGTCTTTGAAAAAGTCGCCCGTGCTCTTACCAGCGGCGTTGAGTCCGTCTCCCGCCGATTTGAAGAAGTCGTTCACATGCATTTGGAGGGGCCTGCCGGGAGAGAGACCCTCATCAGACTTCCCCGTGGCTTCGGAAGTTGACCCGACAGACGTGTCGGGCATGGCGCCGGGCATGCGCCCTGAGCTGCTGTTCATGCCGAAGTGCTTCCACCATGGCTCGTCTCCGTTTCCGTGCACAACCGCCGCGGCTGTGTCTGCTTCGGTCTCGGCTGGGCCGTCCGAGTCGCTGGCCTTCTCTAGCTGCTGGCGCGCCCGTGCAGCCCGCCCCATTGCTCCTCTTTGGCGACCCATGATGGGGACAAACGGGCGACCAGGGCTGGAGCCTTCTCGCTTCTGCCTTCCGGCCCGGCCTTTTGAAGTTCGATGCGCTCGCCGCAAAATCGTGCAGTAAAATCGCTGTTTCGTTGTGTCCCCAACACGCCGACACAAGACAGTGTCATCTTAGTTTCCGTCCCGTGTGTGTCCCGGCTCCCCGGCTCCCCGGAGTTTTTGAACCAGAAGAAGTCCTACTTCGCGGCGGCCAGTACAATTGAACCAGAATTGAACCCCGCGCCCCCCAACCAACCCCCACACCGCTTGTAACACCGCTAGTTGGCCTCTATACAAGTACAACGGATTTCTTTCCTCGTTTCCGTGCAAGGGGAGGGGAGAGGGGGGGTCGGAGGTGGCCATCGCGATAGAATGGAGCGACAAGTCAAGTCATACTGAGTAACTGAGACCGACCTCACTAGCGAAATTGAGTAGCCCGAGCGAGCGAGTACTCAGTACTTGTGTTGACCGAGGGGAGCGGAGCCGTCCGTCGAGACGGTGGATCCGCATTCCACCTCGGTTCTGAAAACGGATGAGGAGGTTGAAGGCCAGCGACCTCCTGGAGCCGCTGGTTCTCTGTCCCCCTATCTCCCGAGCCGGTACGTGGGCGAGCGGTGGGATACATGTACGGGTTGGGACCACCCCTAGACACTGTGGAACGGGTCCCCCCTCTACACCAGTTTGGGAATTGAATGCAGAATGGTCGGGTGTGCACACAAAAACACAAAGTACTTGTGTTGACCGAGGGGAGCGGAGCCGTCCGTCGAGACGGTGGTACTCAGTACTTGTGTTGACCGAGGGGAGCGGAGCCGTCCGTCGAGACGGTGGGGCCAGTAGGGCACGTACTCCCCCACCCCTCATATCACATTAGGGCGCGGAGTGTGTTGGGGGTGCGGAGCCGCGTCCTTTGAGACGGTGCTTATATCATGTTTGGTCCCGGAGCACACACCGGCCCAAGGCAACGCACGCGTGAGCGCGTGCACTTAGTCAAGTCAAGTAAGTATGGT
>Ga0210240_100968_pt1 | contig 24056 bp, 9 predicted proteins | sample ChrtobMetP5a_4mM_FD_155463 | JGI IMG/M metagenome (GOLD analysis project Ga0210240, IMG submission 155463) | Chrysochromulina tobin associated microbial communities from unialgal haptophyte culture, Seattle, Washington, United States - P5a_4mM | ecosystem: Host-associated > Algae > Haptophytes >...
TAACCCTAACCCTAACCCTAACCCTAACCCTAACCCTAACCCTAACCCTAACCCTAACCCTAACCCTAACCCTAACCCTAACCCTAACCCTAACCCTAACCCTAACCCTAACCCTAACCCTAACCCAAACCCTAACCCTAACCCTAACCCTAACCCTAACCCTAACCCTAACCCTACCCCTAACCCTAACCCTAACCCTAACCCTAACCCTAACCCTAACCCTAACCCTAACCCTAACCCTAACCCTAACCCTAACCCTATGCGCGAGCGTGTACGAGTGTACGACGGATGTACAGAAGGACCAGCGACGAAAGAGCGATGAGCAGAACGCACAGTGTGCATGAGACGGGGAATGGAGGCGTCAGATAAACGCGCGCGCCAGATGCCACGAGCAAACTCCTTCATCCCGTCACGAGCTTTGGCGAAGTCGTCGTGTTCGCCTAGCCAGGTTCTCCACGTGTTCCTCGCCCTTTTTTTCGCATTGCGCCGTTCTTCTTCCTCACTCTTCCGTCGCGCCACACCTGTTTCACAGGCTCGCGCAGAATGTCCTACGAGATGAACAGGTCGAGAAGGCCGACATCACAAGGTATGAGTTGTTCAAGCTGTTTTACGCGGCGATTGACAGACCGTACGGCGGGCCGTTATGGACCTTGAGCACGAAGTCCAGAAAGAACCTGGCTCTCTTCCGCGATATGCGCCTCGAAGGTGTGAAGGAGAAGTGGCCACGCGCAAGACACGCGATCAGAATCCTCGAAGTGTTATACGAAAGGGATCCCCAATGGCTGTACCACCTCGCAGAGCACGCGGCCGACGTAGAGAGGGGACGAAAGGCTAGAAGAGCAGAATACCATCTCTGGGCAATGTCACCGGTGAGCAGCGCGTTTGGCGGAAACAAAGGCGGGTGGCAGCGACGCGATGAACGACAGCAACGCGATTGGTCGCGCGAGCGCGGTGGTACGGAATACAGCGGCGGTGACCGGCGTGATCGGTCAAGTGGCAGTGGATACAGCAGCCGCAACGGATACGGCGACGTGAGGCGCGAAGATGGCGGCGATGGTCAGCGTCCCCAGCACAACAGCAGCGAGCGGTATGAGCAATCGCACGAGCCACTCCTGTACGGCAACCCGAGGAACACGCAGGTGAGGCGAGATACGGAAATGGGCGAGCGACAGCGCGCGGAAGAGGAGCGACGTGCACAGGTGGAGCACGAGCTACGGCAGATCCAGCGACGGGAGGAGGAGGCGCACGCGGAGCGCCTCCGCGACGTACCACAGCCAACCTTTTCTCTTCGCGCACTCGAGCAGTCGTATCACCGGCAACTTCTGCTCGCTCGGGTACATCAGGTGGCCCTGACAGTACTCTACACCTTCCTCGACGCGAGCGATCAAGTGTTTGTACATGTCGTCGGGAGCCGACCACACACTGAGCCCTCCCATATATATACTGGTTCGCCAAGGTGAAATCCTCGAGCCTGGTCCCGCTCTTGCTCGCTCATGCCTGTGGCGCACAGCACAGCACGCGTTCAATGCCGACGCCCATGCTGCAATCGAGGCACTCAACGCGCCCATTTTGTGACTCGCATCGCTGCATCTCTTTCCCCGATGTGCATTCTGGCTGTCTTCTGCAGTATGCACCCCCTTTTACTCGTGCACTCCCGCTTGCGCACATCTCAATCAAAGTCACAGTGGCGAATCGCTGCGACGTATCGTGCTGCACTCACCGGTTCGTCTCCCCGAAATCCTCGCCGCTCGTATCTTCTCAACCCGAAGCTCCGCGCTGCTCTATCGCGCCCTCGCGACGTCCCCTTCTCGCTGATGGTCACGCGCAGCTCGTTCAGTTTCTTCGCGAATTACCACAGCAATCATCCCTCATCGTTGACTTACCAACTGGTGTCGCATTGGGACTACCTTATGTACGGCCCTGCCCTACACACGGTAATCACCTGCGCTTAGGGTTAGGGGCAAGCGCTTCGCCCGCTGGGTATTCAAGGGCTTTACCGAAGTCTACGGGCGCGACTACGAGGACACCTTCATCGGCACGATCGTTGGCACCACGCAGCGGATCATGTGTGCGGAGGCCGCACGGCGCAAGTGCACGCTCTACGACTGCGACGTCAGAGCCGCATTCACCACAGCGACGATGGACCGCGAGCTCTACTTTGAAGGGCCTCGACCGTTCACCGAGAAAGGCAAGTGCTGCCGCTGCGATAAGAGCGTCGAGGGAAGCAAGCAGGCGGGCAATCTTTACTATAAGGAGCACGCCCAAGTCTTCACCAAAAAGATCGGCCTCGAGCGATGCCCAGCAGACCCCAATCTCTACCGAAAATGCTGGGACGACGGATCGTTCCTATACATCGGCGTACTCGTGGACAACTCCTTGATCTTGCCAAGCAGCAAGGAAAAGCTCGAGTGGTTCCTGACGGAATACCGCAAGCACTACTCCATCACCGGCGGAGAGCCCACGACCAAGTTCAACGGCGTGTACCTTGAACAGAACGTCGAGAAGGGGACGGTTTCGATACACCTCAGGACTTACATAGAGCAGGTCTACCGCAAGTACGTCACGGCACCCGCCAGACCGCAGCTTCATCCAACGGAATCGCTGGCGGATAGCCACGAGAAGTTCATGGCGATCGAACTGGCAAAAGAGCCAGACCCGGCTATGGCGGATAAGGACTACGACGGGATCGTAGGCTGCTTAGGCTACATCGTCGCACAAGGCCGACCGGACTGTAGCTTCCATGTCTCCTGGCTACAGCAATTCAGCACGTCCCCTCCTCTAGCCGCGTGGCAAGCCGCCATCACTGTGCTTCTCTACCTCTACCACACACGTGATTCGTGTATCACATATGGCGGGCGGTCAGACTTCTTGCGATGCGACACAGAGCCAAAGGTAGACAAGGATGCGCTCCTGCACAACTCGGGACTCCTGTGCTGGTCCGACGCCTCGTGGGGCACTGTCAGAAGCCACGGTGGGCATGTCATCACCTATATGGGCGCTGCAATCTGCTGGGTATCCAGACTGCTCAAGGTCGTATGCCTCTCCAGCACCGAGGCTGAGACCGTTGCCGGGGTGGCCGCAGTCAAGGACCTTCGGTTTGTCCTGCACATCCTCGACTTCTTTGGTGTGAAAGTCAAAGGGCGCGTGCCACTGCTCATCGACAACGCAGGTATGTGGTTCAACATCCGTAACGAGGGCGTATCGGGTCGAACGCGGTACTGGGACCTCTGGATGCACTTCACCCGTGAGATGTACCAGAAGGGAATGCTCGAGCCTCACAAAGTCGACACCACCGAAGAGCGCGCAGATATCTTCACCAAGGCTATGAGCATGAAGGCCATCGCCGACTACTTCAAATTTCGCAATGACATCATGAATATCAAGCACGCAAATGCCTGATGAATCAGCATGCAAATCGGACCCTCCCTTCCTCGCTGATGCTCGAGTGTCGGTGTAACTGGGGACCGTACTGCTATACACAGGATCGACGGCATATGCATGCAACAGCCGGATGAATTGGCTGATGGGAAGTGCGGATGCACTTGGGGGCACGTGTAAGGGAAAGTGCAACCGCACTGTGGTGTGAACACGGGGGCACTTGCAGAGGCAAGTGCGAGTGACGAGGCCGCTAACAACGCAGGCCGTGTCTCTCCCAAACTTGTAAGTTGTGTGTACTCCGTCGGATCGGAGGTTCCGTGGGTGTCGCGATCGAGGCGACTCCACTGCGTATTGACCGCGGTGCGCTGCGCTATTGACGCGCTTGGTCAGTGTGATCAAAGAGGTTTCCGTTAGTCTTTCACGGAAACACCCTCTGGACACCTCCTGGGCAAAAAAAAGCTTCATGTCCTCAGCGGTCCGACCTGACCTCAGAACCGCTCGTCGGCGTCATTGTCGGTGTCATCATCGCTTTTGTCCTCTATGATATTGGGAAGAGACACTGTTGACATATCACCTCTATAAAAGTCCATCGACATATGACCATCATAGATGAATATTTCTATAGAGAACAGCTTGGTTAGTTACAAAGTTCTCTCTATAGAGAACATCGCCGTCCAGCGCAATTGTGCGAAGGGTCGCAGCAGTCGAGTTCGTCTTGAGCGCCTCGCCCAACGCCTTGCCACTCTCCACGCCGAGCTCGTTGCCGCCCAAGTCCAGCTGCACCAGCGTCGTGTTGGTCTGGAGCGCCACCGCGAGCGCGCAGCCGCCCGCATCGCCCAGCTTGTTGCTGTTGAGGTTCAGCTGCGTCAGCGTCGTGTTCGTCTTGAGCGCCTCGGCGATCGCCTTGCCACTCTCTGCGCCGAGCTCGTTGCCGCCCAAGTCGAGCTGCGCCAGCGTCATGTTCGTCTGAAGCGCCACCGCGAGCGCGCAGCCGCCCGCATCGCCCAGCTTGTTGCTGTTGAGGTTCAGCTGCGTCAGAGACCGGTTATGTGTGATCAGGTGCGCGATCACCATCCCCGACGCATCACCCAAGCGCTTCCTTGAAAGGTTGATACTCGCCGCGCTGCTGAGCTCGGCGATCGAGAGAACATCGCCGTCCAACGCTACCGTGCGAAGGGTCGCGTTTGTCTTGAGCACCTTGACCATCTCCTTGCCGCTCTCCGCGCCGAGCTTGTTGCCACCCAAGTCGAGCTGCGCCAGCGTCGTGTTCGTCTGGAGCGCCACCGCGAGCGCGCAGCCGCCCGCATCGCCCAGCTTGTTGCTGTTGAGGTTCAGCTGCGTCAGAGACCGGTTACGTGTGATCAGGTGCACGACCACGAGCCCAGATGCATCACCTAAGCGCTTCCCCGAAAGGTCGATACTCGCCACGCTGCTGAGCACCGCGATTGAGAGAATATCGCCGTCCAACGCTACAGAGCGAAGGGTCGCGTTCGTCTTGAGCGCCTCGACCATCTCCTTGCCACTCTCCGCGCCGAGCTTGTTGCCGCCCAAGTCCAGCTGCGCCAGCGTCGTGTTCGTCTGGAGCGCCACCGCGAGCGCGCAGCCGCCCGCATCGCCCAGCTTGTTGTTCTTGAGGTTCAGCTGTGTGAGCGCCGTGTTCGTCTTGAGCACCTTGACCATCGCATTACCACTCTCCGCGCCGAGCTCGTTGCCGCCCAAGTCCAGCTGCGCCAGCGTCGTGTTCGTCTGGAGCGCCACCGCGAGCGCGCAGCCGCCCGCATCGCCCAGCTTGTTGCTGTTGAGGTTCAGCTGCGTCAGCGTCGTGTTCGTCTTGAGCGCCTCGGCGATCGCATTGCCACTATCTGCGCCGAGCTCGTTGCCGCCCAAGTCGAGCTGCGCCAGCGTCGTGTTCGTCTGGAGCGCCACCGCGAGCGCGCAGCCGCCCGCATCGCCCAGCTTGTTGCTGTTGAGGTTCAGCTGCGTCAGAGACCGGTTACGTGTGATCAGGTGCGCGACCACGAGCCCAGATGCATCACCTAAGCGCTTCCCCGAAAGGTCGATACTCGCCGCGCTGCTGAGCACCGCGATTGAGAGAATATCGCCGTCCAACGCTACAGAGCGAAGGGTCACGTTCGTCTTGAGCGCCTCGACCATCTCCTTGCCACTCTCCACGCCGAGCTCGTTGCCGCCCAAGTCCAGCTGCGCCAGCGTCGTGTTCGTCTGGAGCGCCACCGCGAGCGCGCAGCCGCCCGCATCGCCCAGCTTGTTGCTGTTGAGGTTCAGCTGCGTCAGCGTCGTGTTCGTCTTGAGCGCCTCGGCGATCGCATTGCCACTCTCTGCGCCGAGCTCGTTGCCGCCCAAGTCGAGCTGCGCCAGCGTCGTGTTCGTCTGGAGCGCCACCGCGAGCGCGCAGCCGCCCGCATCGCCCAGCTTGTTGTTCTTGAGGCTCAGCTGCGTCAGAGACCGGCTATGTGTGATCAGGTGCGCGACCACGAGCCCAGATGCATCACCTAAGCGCTTCCCCGAAAGGTCGATACTCGCCGCGCTGCTGAGCTCGGCGATCGAGAGAACATCGCCGTCCAACGCTACCGTGCGAAGGGTCGCGTTTGTCTTGAGCACCTTGACCATCTCCTTGCCACTCTCCGCGCCGAGCTCGTTGCCGCCCAAGTCCAGCTGCGCCAGCGTCGTGTTCGTCTGGAGCGCCACCGCGAGCGCGCAGCCGCCCGCATCGCCCAGCTTGTTGCTGTTGAGGTTCAGCTGCGTCAGCGTCGTGTTCGTCTTGAGCGCCTCGGTGATCGCATTGCCACTCTCTGCGCCGAGCTCGTTGCCGCCCAAGTCCAGCTGCGCCAGCGTCGTGTTCGTCTGGAGCGCCACCGCGAGCGCGCAGCCGCCCGCATCGCCCAGCTTGTTGCTGTTGAGGTTCAGCTGCGTCAGCGTCGTGTTCGTCTTGAGCACCTTGACCATCGCCTTACCGCTCTCCGCGCCGAGCTCGTTGCCACCCAAGTCGAGCTGCGCCAGCGTCGTGTTCGTCTGGAGCGCCGCAAACATCTTCAGGCCCTCGCCATCAGTCAACTTGTTCTCTTGCAGGCTGAGCGAGGCCAGCACACGCATCAACTCCGCCACCACAGCGACCATTGTCGGCCGATCTCCCCCAAATAGCTTCTTGCTCAGGTCGAGTACATCACCCACCCGTGCTGTCTGCTTCAGCCCCTTGCCAAAGGCGTCGCCCATCTCGCTGCCAAGCGTGACTGCGTTGGCCCAAAACGCCGGCCATTGCCACGGTGGCGGCGACCCCTCAGGGAGGCGGTACTTGCCCGAGCAGATAGCCTGCGCTGCAAAAAACTCCTGGAAGGACAGGTGCGCAGCCTGCATCTGTAGCGGCTCAACCTGCAGCAGGCTGAGAAGAGGGAGCCTATCCTGCCCCACGCGCTCGCGAACCTCCGCGACCGCCGCGAGCTCCTCATCGCGCAGCGCCTGGACCGCGGCGTCCAGGGCAGAAAGGCGCTCCGCGTCCATGTGCGCCCAGAAAGCAGCTTCATCCAGCCCGGACGATGCGAGCTCCTCGGGCTCCAGCCACGTTGCGGCGCCGTCCTCCAGTTTGACCTTGTATGGATTCCTTGTTTTGTTGACCTTGACGATTACGCCGCGTTGGCCCTTCCGCTCGCCGTCCAGCAGCTCCACGTAGTGGCCCTTCTCCGGCCGGCCCTTGAACGTCTGGAAGGGGTACACCACCTTCGCATCCAGGTCGGCGAGCGTCCCCGCCGGCGCAAAGGCGCCCAGCGCCGCGCGGAGGAGCTGCATGTCGGTGATCACGCGCGCCTGCGCCACGTGCGCCTCGAAAAACACGGCTTTCAGCAGCGTGCGCACCTCTGCCGTCACGCCACCGCCGCGCGCGAGCATCGCGTCCGATGCGCTCGCGTACAGCTCGGCGACCGTTTCCGGCATGCCCAGCCCTTTGCGGATCTCGAAGACCGACGCGACCATCGAGAGCACCAGCGGGTTGGCCGTGACGCGATGCTGCTTCGTCGGCGCGTCGGGGTCCGTACTCGTTGGCATGCGCTCGACAAAGGTCATCAGCTGCCTCACATCCCCCTCATTTCCCAGCCGCTGCAGCAGCGCCTGCTCCTGCTGCGCCTCGGTCAGCGGCGCCAGCTTCAGTAAGCGGAAGCCGGAAAAGCGCGCCTCAACCACGCCCGCCGGCCGCGAGGTGCAGAGCATCACGTGGCCCTGCGGTGCCAGCACCTCGACGACATGCTGCTCAATCTCGGCGCGCTTGGCGCCGGCCTCGTCGAGCCCGTCGAGGAGGAGCAGCGCTCGGCGCGCCATCATGGCCTGCCGCAGCATGCGGTAGAGCGCGGGCCCCTCAGTGAGGCGGAGGTACGCGTCGACCCAGTTCCAGTGCGACGCTAACGCGTCAGGTGCATCGCGCAGCCTCGCCTGGAGCAGCTGCACCTTGATCACGATGGGCACCAGCTCGGCGCGATCGAGCGCCAGGACCACCGCCTGGCTGATGAGCGTCGTCTTGCCCGCTGCGGGCGGCGCGGTGAGCAGCGCGGCTCCCGGAGCAGTGATCGCCTCGCCGAGGCTTTGTGAAGCGTGCAGCGAGTGCAGCCAATCGCTCAGGCCGTGCACGTCGCGCACGTCGCGCACGCCAGCCAGATCGGCATTTCCCATCACTTCGATGGCCACGCACTGCTGCAGCGCGTCGAACGGATTGCCGGAGACATCGAAAATCTGCGAGTGCTGCTTTCGCAGCTCCCGCATCCACCACCCGCTCAGCGCCTCGAACGCGGCGTGCGGCAGCTCGCGTGGCGCGTGGTTCCACGGGTGCAGCGTGAGCGTGGCTGGTGGCTTGCCGCTGCCCTCCAAGAAGGTGATGCGGTGGCAGAGGCCGTCGGCGCCCGCCGTGGCCACGTTGGCATCGCGCCAGCCGGCGGCCGTACGCACGGTGAGCGGCTGGCCAGCGGCGTAGCGCCGGGCTCCGAGCGCGCCGCTGGAGCGCAGTACCGAAGTGATAATGGCCTCGGGCTGCAGCCTCTCGACCGCCTCGCGCACCTTGCCGAGCGCGGCTTGGAGCTGCGTGCGATCGCCCTCTTTTTTTGTTTTGAAGAGCGCCATCGCCGCATCCACGCACGACCGCACGGCGCCACCCGCCTCGCGCGCCGCGTGCGCGATGCTTTGGCATCGCGCTGCGCCGTCGGCGATCTCGCGCGCCCGCGCGCCGACGGCGCGCAGAGCCGACCGAATCCCTTTCCGCGGCACCCCTTTGCGCGTGGCCGACTCCACCCACCGAGCATTGTCCGCCAGGCGGTGTGCGGGCTCTGCGAGGTCTCGAAGCGCACGCGCATCGCCGACGAACGCGGCATCCCAGCCGGCAGCGGGCGGCCGCCACGGCAGCACCGCCTGGCAGCATCGGTCGTAGGCGAGCTCGACGTCGTCGCCGCCCGTGACGGCGGCGGCGACACGACCCCCGGTCGCATCGACGACGCCAAAGCGCAGCCCGCCGCCAACACCGCTGCCCTGCCAAGAGAGCAGGAGTAGTGGCTGTCCCTTGGCGAGGCGCAGCGCCGACGCGGCGGGCGCATCGACCTGCGGCAGCGGCTCCGCCGGCGCGGCCGTCGCGCTGCCGGACGCGATCATCTGAAGCGACCCGAGCGTCTTTGTCAGCGCGCCAACGGTGTTGAGCGCGTACTCCTCATAAAGGCTGATGACCTTGTCCTTGTCGCCCTTGCTCGTGAACTTGGACTTCTTGATCCGCTCAACGGCCACGTCAGCGGCGACTCCGAGCTCGCTTGCATTAACCTGAACGGGTGTCGCGACCGCGTTGCTGCTCAGCGCAAAGACCTTGGGCTGCAGCTGATCGAGAGGCTCCCGGAGCGCGGGGTAGGCCGTCAACCGCTTCATGAGCTCTCGGCTCAACGAGTCCTCGCAACAACACCTGGTGGGAGAGTGGCAGGCGGGTGAGGGATGAGACGAGATCCCATCTCATCTGCAGAATGGAATGGGCAGCACTAACCATCCACGAGAAAAATACGGCGTTTCATTGTAGAGAGTGTCAAGCCCCTCGCAAAGGCCGGGCGGTGCACCCGCATCCTTAGCCTTGATGGCAGACAAGTGCGAGGCAAAGCGCACAGTGGGGGGCGTACGGCTGAGGTCGCAGCTCTCGATAGTTCCGAACCCGATGAGCGCCGCGCGTACCACTTTCTCGTCTACGTTTGCGCTCAACTTGAACAAGCAGACCACGCCATCGAACTCTGCTGGCCGGGGTGGGATCTCCTCGATCTGGAGCACGGTCGTTGCAAGGATCGACGCATAAAGCTGATTCATCGCCCCACCCTTGAGTGCGATCTCGAAGGTTATCTCCTGCTCCGGCGACCTTTCTTTCTGATACAGCGATCCAAAGTCCCAGAACAAGGCTTCAATTCGAATTGCCATCCCCATCAGTGCGCGTCGAAGCACGCGGAAGCGCGAGCCCTTCGGATCTGGATCGCCTGGACTGAGCCACCCATAGGTAAGCGCGCCGATGCTCCGATCTCCACGCCGGACAAGCGCTGCTGCCTCTTCACCACTCAGCAGCGGCGACGGTGAGACCCCGCTCTTTTCCAACTCCTCGAGCGCCTGCCGATTCTGCATCTTGAAGTTGTCCAGCTGCTTCATCAGCCACTCCACGCGTAGCAATCGGATCGCTCCACTCATAAGGACTTTTATGAGGATGGCGTCGAGTTTTGAGAGCGCCTTAGGCAGCTTTGGCGGCAGCAGTGTACAGCCGTCCATAGTAGTTCGAAATACCATAGGCTGGCGAGGTGAATTGTCAGCTTTGAGAATAGCCCGATGCACATTGCGCACGCTCAGCGCATCGACTGAGCTCGACGGTCCCGATGAAGACGGCCCGCGCGGTGTGAAGGCCAGCACAATCGCCTCGATAATGGGCTTACCAATCTTGACGATCGGGTTCCACGTCTCGGCCGACGCCTCTGCCGGCGCAGCCTCTGCCTCCATCGCCGCTCCGGTCGCCGGCTCCACAACTTCTGTACGCGCGCTGTCAGTCGTCTCGTGCACTGGCTCGGCGACCTTTACGTCTTCGGGTGTTGCCTCAGCGACTAGCTCCACAGCGAGAGATGGTGATCTTGGAGGGCCGTCCAGGTCCTGAATGAAAGGCTCGGCTTGCGCGCGAGGCTTGCTCGCGGCACAGCCGCCCCCTCGGACGCGCACCATCTCCGTCAGTCGCTCCCCTGCCGCCTCCACCACCGCCTTTGCGTCCGCTGCCTGAGCCGATTGCGCCGCCACTGCAACGGTGTCGCCACCGTCGTCGATGTCGTCGAGGTTGGTGTCGTCCCCGTCGTCGCAGGCATCAGGCCGCACGGGGCCAAGTGCCTCGGATACCTCGTGGACAGGAGAAACAAGCGGCAGAAGCTCACTCAACTCCTTGCAAAGAGTCGCTCCGCCGTCCTTGGGCTGCACAAGAATGCGTGTCCCGGAGCGCTTGATGACGGTGCCGGTAGTTTCGACTCTCTCATGCTTGAAGCGCGCGCGCGCGTAGTCGCATCCTTCAGTTCCATCGCGGGGATGAGCGGACTAAGAGCGGAAGAGTGTTTGTGTGAATGTGAACTTAACACGACAACCGGTGCTACGGTGTGAATGCTGTGTGTCTGACAGCATGGCCCATCGAAATCCCTTTGTGCACCGATTCATCAGGCCCGCACTCACGCGCGTTGGGCCACTCTCTCGGCATGCCGCACAGGCGCAGCGCACCTCGGAGTTTTCCCTTTTCCGAAACGCCACGCTATTTGCCTTTACGTTTTGGCGTGTGCATTTTGCTTTAGTTCTGTCACTTCTCTCTTAGCTAGTCCCCTCTTTGTGGGGTTCGGCCTGTGCACGGCAGTTTGCCTGCGTGACTCCGTCCCCTCCCACTATCCGACTAAATCCCGCGACTATCGAGTATCGTGTTCTGCTCTACCCCCACTACCGTACCGAACGGGCCGAGCTCCCTTACGCTCGAAGCGTTGCGATATCCGCAAGAGCTCGCAGAACGCACGTACTCGTACCTAGATCCTAGTACGAACGAGTACCAACATACTTTACAAACCATCCTTGATCCGAATCATCTAGGTTTTCCCCTTCCCCTTCTTCTTTGGCGACTTACTCCCCTTCGGTGTCAATTCTTTTGGCGTCGAAGGCGACTTCTGACTCCCCTTCGGAGTCACCTCTTTTGATGGCGACGATGCCGCATCCGCCTTGGCCGCCTTGGCAGCGCTCTTCTTCTTCGTCGGCTTGAGCTTACTGCTGCCGAGCGAAGACGTGCCTGCCGGCGAGGCGTCCGGCTCAGGAGCGCCCTCTGCAGCCGCATCGCTGGCTGCCTCTAGGCCATCGTCTTCCACAGCCTCGTCTCCATCTTCCATCTCCACGCCGCCGCCATATGCCGCATTGACGTCGGCAATCGCCCGCACCTTCGCGAGGCACTCGTCAAAGTCGAGGTCCTCGAGCTGATCAAACAATGAGCCCATTTTTCCCTCACCTCCGGGCAGAACTACTTGAGGGTCGACGGTGCCCGCCTTGATGAATGCCTCCGACACGCCCGCAGCCAGCAATGCCTTCCCAAACTCGTCATCATTAAGCGTCGTCTTGAGCCAGTTTTGGCGCTCGCAGAGCCCCTCAAAGGGCGACGCGGACGCATGCACGCCATTGTCGCCCGTGTTCGGTGCGGACGCGAGCCCGAAGCCCTCCCAGCCAGAAAAGAGGGTTCCTCGCAGCGATTCGGGCGGCGCTTTTGACGGGTCCGTCGGGCCCAGGACGTTGCCGCGGAAATCTTTCCACCGAAGCGCCGATGGCGCGAACCGAACTGCAAAGTAGTGGATCGAGGCCTCCGAGCTCGTAAACTTGCCGCGCATGCGCATGAAGAAGGCGTTGAAAGTGTAGTACGGCTTGCCGTCGTGCTCGATCATGCCGCAATAGAAGCCGCCGCCAAACTTGAACCGCTTGCCGCCGGGCTCGCCGGTGGCATCCCACTTGGCGTTCAGGTCCTCGGCACTCAGGCCGAGCTTCTCCTTGAAGTCGATCGCGTTCAAGGCGCGCTCCTCAGCCAGTACGTCGACCCACTCCTCGCCGAAAAACTCCGCGAACTTCGCCGCGGGAACGTGGAGGTCCGCCGGCTTGCACAACGTAGCCTTGGAGGCGATCGAGTAGTAGTGCTGGTCAATGAAGCCGTTGGCGTCGATGGCTGCGCCACCGATCTCGCCCTCGCTCACGATCTCAATGCCCTTCTCCACAAACTTCGCCCTCACGAGATTCTGGACCTCTGCATTGTTTGCATGCGGTTTGATGAAGACGAACGCCTCGTTTAACTTGGCGCCGATTTCGACTGCGGATTTCACCGCTGCGGGTTTAGCTGCGGGAGCTACCGCGGGCGTCGGCTTCGGAGCTGCAGTGGGTAGTATGGGCAAGGAGCCGCGTGGCGCGATGATGGGCGCCCCCTCCGTGGGCACGGCGGCCGCAGCCCCAGTTTGCTTGACTGCCTCCTTGCTGTTGGGGCTCTGGAAGCTCTTCCAAAGCCGTTCAAACTCTTCGATCCGCAACTCGCCGTCGCCAATCACACCGACCTGGCTCATGAGGCTCTGGATGTCCGCCTCGGAGACTTTCGAGCTGCCATCCTTGGTGAGCGTCGACCTGAGGTCGCTGATGGAGATGCTATCTCTGCCGTCTTTAGCAAGCATGCTGAATGCCTCCATGTGCGACATGCTGGGCGTGAGTCCTGATTTTTTCGAGAAGCCGAAGCTTCCTAACACGGTGGAGCGCCGGACAAACTGCGCACTGATCGGAGCCACCTCGGAGCCCTCGACCTTGACCTGAAGCTTGACCTCTCCCGGCGCCGCCGCAGTGAAGGCGATCTTGTATGTGCCGTCGTTGAGGTCCTCGATGGCGCATGGGGAGGCGCTCGAGCCAAATCCTTTCGCCTCGATGCGATGGCCGCCTTTAGTCACCTTGTTGCCGTACCGGTCAATGATCGTGAGGAGGACCATGCACATCTCGTTGACATCGGCGGCCGCCTCAGTCAACCGGCAAAGCGTGCACCTCGAGACGCTTTTGTTGACGCCGTGCGAGTCGCCAAAGGGCGCGGGCATGACCTCGAAGCGGAGGGGCGAGCCGCTGATCTCGTGGCCGTGGAGCTGCACGTGGAGTGTGTGCGTACCTGCTATTGTCGGTTCGAGCTGCACCTCGTAAGCGCCCACGCCGCCCTTGGGCTTTGGAGTCTCGAGCTGCACCAGCTCACCCACGGGTGGCTGGTAGAAGGCGAAAAACGCGCCGTTGCCAACGGGTGCGACGGTCGGGTTGCCCAATAGGTCGCGCAGCTGCGGACGCACGATGAGCTTCTCACCCGCAAATGTGGGCACCACACCGAGCACCGGCGTCGCATCTGTGCCATTGACGAACGAGCCTGCCGCGCTTGCCGAGCCCATCTGAACTTGCACGGGGAACGGGGATCCGGGCAGCGCCACGCGCTCGCTGCCCTTGACATTGCCTTCCACAACGACCCACATGTGCAGGTCGAAGGTGCCCGACTCGCGCGGCGTGTACCGGAGCACGTAGCCGTCGACCAGCCTCTCGCTCGTCAGTTCCATCGAATCGCCCTTGAAGCCCTTGTATTGGTCGTCCTTCCTGCCTCTGCTCTCGACGAACGTGCTGCCCGCCGGCGGCGGCGCACTCCCCTTGTCCGTCTTGGGATTACTCTTGCCGTCCGCGCGGGGACCGCCGCGCGCGCCTCGCGCGTCCATGGTGCGGTCGACGCTTACGAGGGCGAGGCCGAAGCTCGGCGCCTCGCCCGGGTCCGCCACGTTTCCAAAGCGGTCGTGCACCTTGATGCTGACGGTGGCGAGCTCACCCGCAGTTGCCATCTTCAGCCCGGCGCCACTGAGCACGAAGCGAGACAGCTCGGGCTGCGCCGCGCGCATGATGAGCACGATCGGTGAGCCGCACACGGGCTCGCCGTCCACTGTCACTTCCACTGGGAAGGCGCCCAACTTGCAGCAGCAATAGTCAAGCTGGTACGTACCGTCCGACTGATCGAGGACTCGCCACTGGACCGGCTGGTTCTCAACGTGGACCTGGTCCATCTCCGGGTGGGCGTTGAGCCAAACCTTGTGCAGCCCGACCGACACGCTTGCGCCGCCCTCGATGCAAGCGTTACCCAGCTGGTCCGACAGACGCAGCCGCAGCCCTTGCTGCCACCCCTCATCCACCATGCCGCGCAGCTCGCGCTCGGCACGCGGGATCGTAGTCAAGATGGCTGAGGCCGCGCCCGGGCGCACCTCGAGTGCAAAAGGCGAGCCAGGCAGCGGAACGTGCTGCTGACGCAGCCCTATGTGTAGCTTGTACCGCCCAGCGAGCCCGATCGAGTAGAGCACCGTGTGTGTCTTCGAGAGGCGGCCATGCGAGTGCAACAGCCCGGGCGAGAGCCCTCCGAAGGCGAAACCGAACGGGTCCGCCGTCGAGAGCTCGTGTGCCGTAGACGGCACGAGCGAGAACTGCTTCTTCTTGGACGTCCTCTCGGCCGCGCTCTTGGCAAGCCACTTGTCCAAGCCCGTGCGCAGCGCCCATAGCGTCTCGTGGCGCTGCCGCGCGAAGGCGTCGAGCGGATGGTAGCTGCTCCGGACTTCGCTTCCGCCGACATCGCTGCTCGGCGAATCGATGCTCGTCGGCGGTACCCAGGTCACCCCAAAGAAAATCTTGCCCTTCGCAATCTCACCTTCGCTACCGGTTGACAAGGACTCGACGAATTGGCTCGTGTCCCTTTGGCGCAAGCAATCGAGTGAGACTTGCGCTCGGCCAAGAGACTCGTCCTTCTCTGGTTTCAGTGGATTGTCGCAGTCAAACACCTTGAGCAACAAGCCGGAAGCAACAAATTTCCGCAAAATGCCAACCATCTCGAACGTTTCATTCCACGCCGGGCTCAGCGTCTTGGGCTTGATCGTGCTTTTGGCCTCCTGCCCAGCGCAGCTAAACACGACGTAAGGATCACTCTTGCCATTGAGATCCGCAGAGGCCAGCCCAGAAGCATTGCTTAGGAAGATGCGCAGCTTGCCGACCTTGGCGAGGCGTTCGTCTAACGCTGCCCCAACCAACGCCACGGGTTCCGCCGGTGCCGTCTTTACTTCGGCTTCGATGTCGCCCACCCTCTCGACGTAGACGTCGAGCTCTTCCGCAAAAGCCGGGTCGCCGAGTGCGTCGACGAAGTCAACTTCAAACTTCTGCGGCTTGCGCGACACCGCCGCGTACAAGCCGTCGCCTCTCACAAGGCAGCGTGATGCCTCCGGACGCAGGGTAATGATGCTGAGTGCAAATGGGCTGCCGCGGATGTGCTCGCCCCCAAGAAGGACGTCGATCACGTAATTGCCGCTCATCCTGTGCGGCGGGCGGATCCAGCACAGGCGTCAGTACAGCATCTTTCGTCCGTGCACATAGACGCAGGAGCAACTCAGGACAGCAGCAGCAGCAGCCTGAAGCACGCACAACAGGCGGCGAGCAAAACGTTCTGACCCTGGGCGCGTACCACGGCTTGTACTCACACATGAAGCTTCCGTCGCCTCGGTCGATGATCTTGACGCGGATCGTGGCGGGCTGCGAGTCTTTGATGGACGCTCGGCCACGAATCCGCACCGTGAGACCTGGGTGGCCGCTCCCGCCAGCGGGCTCAGTCGGTGGCTGCCCGTCCCCTTCGGGTGTTGTGTTCACAACGAATTGGGCGAGTGTGCCGACATGTGCGACGTTCAAGCCGGTGCCTGAAGCACGGCAGCGGCTCGAGGCGAGCTGGCGCGCAGCCCGTGAGGCCTCGGTATCGGGGCTCTCGCTAGCATTCTGCCCTTGGCTCGTCTTTGCTCGCGCTGTTTTGCGAGCGCTGCGTGACCGCTGCGCCCGCTGCGTTCGGGCTCGGCGCGTTGATGCCTTCGTGCTCGCACCAGTCCCTTCTGATGCAACACCTTCGACATCAGTGCCGCTGGGATCGACGGCAGACGATGCCGCCGGCGACGCCTCGAGCTTCATCCCTTCTGCGTTGTGGACTGTGCTGTCAGCCAGTGCTTCGCTCGTCTGCTCATTCGGCTTCTTGGCCTTATCCTTATCCTTCTTCCCCTTCTCCTTGCGCTGGCGCAGCTCCTCTGCTGCACGCTCCGCCTCCTCCTGTCGACGCTTCTCCTCGTTCATGTCCTTAACGCGATATGGCCGCACGAACCCACCGTGACCTGGTGGGCAATGGAAGAACCTGCGGCCGTTCAGTGTTCCATCATTCTTACCGACCTTGGCTTCGTACATGACGCCAACCCAGTAGCCTGATGGCATCGGTGGCGGCAGCATACCAACAAACATGACTTTGGCAAGTCGTACACTGTCGTCGGCGCTGTTCGTCCTTGGCTTGCACACGCATTGCTCTCCAATAGTGAGCGCGGGCGGCATGAAGCGATCCTCCTCGTCGTCGTCATCCTCTCCCTCACCACCACTGTCCATCGATGCGGCCGACCGCGTCACCAAACGTTTCCAGGCCCCCACACAGAAAGGTTTCGGGACCAACTTTTTTCAAAGTTAAAACTTTCCAGAAAAGGAAACTTTCCACGGAACCGACCGGTGCTTGTACAGCACATGGAGCTCACACCTCGAACTGTCGAACTTAAGTTCACCGCTTCACCTTCACGCCCCTGCCTCGCAGCCCTTCGATAAGCTTGCGTGCAAGGTACGGGTGCAGCTTCTGGAGCGCGCCGCGCAGGTCGACAAAGGCGAGCGCGGTGGCCGCATCAAAGACGGTCTCGGGCAGCGTGGAGAGCCCCTCGCAGCCGGCGAGATTGATCTCGGCGAGCGCGGGGCACGCGCCAAAGATGCCCACGGGCAGTGTTGCCAGGCTCTCGCACCCGCGTAGCTTGACCGATGCAAGCACGATACAGCCGCGGAGCAGGTCGGCCGGTAGTGCGACGAGGCGAACGCAGCCACTCAGGTCGAGGGCGGTGAGGGCAGCGAGGACCCCAAAGGAGAACCCGGGTGGGAGCATGCGCAGCCCCGTCTGCATCGCAAACTCGCGAGTCCGCTCTGAGTCAAGCGCTGCGCGTACCTCGAGCCACGTATTCGGCGTGTCCGCCTCCGAGCTCACGAGGTCAAGTTGGAGCTTGCGCACGCGCCCGCACCGCAGCGATTCCAAGCACCGGCGGCGGCGCTCGCCGACCACCTCGAGAGATCGCCGCAACATCGCCGTCGCGAACATCGCGTGCACCGCCTCATCGAGCCGCTCGCCACCGTCGCCGATAGCACCCAGTACGGCGGTCCTATCCTCGTCCACGAGTGCTCGCGTGTGCGCGAAGCTGAAGCTGAGGCCCCGGTCGAGGAGCTCGGCAGGGAAGCACTCTTCGAACTCGCGCTTACGGTCGGCATTCGGGCGCATAGCGGAGAGTCCGTCCGTGATTGCGATCGCTTCATGCCGCTTGGTGCCGTACCCCTCCCACACCCACTCACGCGCAGTCAGCAGGTCCCAAGTGGGTGCTGCCGCCACGAAGACGGACTCCGACGCGGCCGCGCCCTCACCGCGCTTCACACGCACGTAGCTGTCGCGTCGCACCTGGCGTGGCGCCGGCGCACCTGTCGTGCGCGCTCTTGGCGCCGCCACGGCCGCATCGTCGCTCGTCGCCACGCCGAGCACCTCGAGCTCCGCTGCACTGAAGCGGACTACGGCCCCAGCGCCGGCCGTGGACCGCTCAGCGATGGCGGCGGCGAGCGCTGCATTCTCGACCTCGGCGTCGGCGGCAGGGGGGGCACCGCCGGGCATCTCAGTCCACATAGTACCGTATGCGTCGTCCGCCCCTTTGACTGCCTCGGCGATGGCATAGACACACCAAACACGCTCGAGACTCACCGCGAAACGATCGATGACCGACACGGCGCCGCGGGCGAGGCGGAGCGCGCGGGCGAGGGCACTCTGCTCGAGCTCGGCGCCGCCCGCGACTCCCCATCGGAACTCCTCGTCGAGGTTGTGGTGGTTTTGCGCGTACGCGTCGAGCCAGTAACGCGGCGAGCGCCCGCCCAAATAGAGAGGGTGTGGCTGCATATCGCGGCCGTGGTGGTAGCCGTACTCGCTCTCAAGGCCCCGCTCCCATGCATGGTGCACGAGGCAGCGCAGGCAGTCGAGGAGTGGCTCGCCCCAAACATGGGCGACAAAGTAGTCGGGAGGCTGCTCCTCAGTCGCCATCAGCTCCACCAGGCTGCATTCAAACCCCTTCGTCGCTGGCTTGAGCACGTGTGACACGAGGTCGTACGTGTTAACGTCCGCGAGGGTGAGTGGACCGGCCAGCCGAAAGGCGCCGTCCGCAGCCTTACGCACACCGAGCCATTGCTCTCCCACCGCGTCTTGATCAAGCTTCCACGCGCCGAGGCCAAGCGGACGAAGCATCGCGGGTCGCTCCTGCCCTCCATACGTCTTGCACGCCGCCGCCGCCTCGTCGGCCTCGGCCTCATACCCGAGCCGCCTAGCCACGTGTCCAATGACCTGGCGCAACTGATCGAGGCTGATTGCTCGCCGTGCCACATCCGGGATGCGGAAGCAGCCGCCGCCGCCCTTGAGGTCGGCAAATGCACGCGCCGCGGACGAGGCATCCAGCGACTCCGCCACTGCGAGCAGCGGTACGAACGCCTCCTCGTCCGCGCGCGCGCGGCGCAGCCCGAGCCGCAGGGCTGTCAGGCCGAGGGTGGGCTGTGTCCCCGCGGGGGAAGCGGCTGTAGCCTTGCCGAAGACCATTTTGGCGCTGAGGCTGCTGCCAGCGCCATCGAGTGCGCTCAGCGCCTCCCACACCTTTTGGATCTGCGCCTCGGTCTGTCCGCGAGCGAGCATGCGCGCACGCAAGTCATCGCACGACACACTTCCAAATCGGTCGACGTCGATGGCGGCGAGGATCATCGCCGCCTCCACTTCGGGAGCCAGGGACGCGTACGAGGCGCGTGCGTGCTCTCGGAGCGCGGCCGACGCCCATCGACTCGCACCAACCTCGTCGAGCTCCTCGCCGTGGCCTCGGAAGAGCACCCAGCCACCCAGCCAAAACGAAGCTGCGCGCCGCCGCGCTGAGCGCTCGTCGAGGAGGATCTCAATCGCAAAGGGCGTCGACGTGCCTGCACCGCGCCCACTCTCCGTCACCAGAAGCCAATAAAACGGTCCGCCGCTCACGGCCATGCGTGCAGCCGCCTCCGAGACAGATCGTATCGAGAGCAGCGCCGCATTCCTCCGGGCCGAGCGGCGCGCGCGTACCACCTGCTGGATGGCGAGCGCCGCCCTCAACTCGGCGTTTGCGCGTGCAATCTCTTCCCTAGCCTGCTCGTCGTCCGTGGCGCTCACATAGCGGGCGGCACGGCGCGCGTAGTGCGCACGCACCCGTGCCCGCACACGATGGCCGCGATAGGCGGCGGCAAACGCCGTCGCGGCCGCTCGCATCGCCCGCTCCCGCCGCATGGCCATGCGCCGTCGCGCCGCGAGTAGCGCTCGACGCGTCAGGACGCCTCGCACGGCCGCCTGGATCGCCGCCGCGGCCAGGTTGCGGAGCAGCTGCCTCCTTTGCCGCCGCTGCAGCTTGCGGCACGCACGACGTGCGCGCCGGCCGCGAGCGAAGCGCTGCACAACCACCGCCGCAGCGCTCGCCGCCTCGCGCCACGCGTGGCGTCGCTCGGCAGCCTCATGCTCCTTTGCCTGCCGCCTCCCACGCCGCTCCGCCGCCTCCCTTGCTGCCTTGGCCCTCGCCGCCTGCTCCACCGCCGCGAGCTCCGCGGCCTCCCTCTCCGCTGCCTCGCGCGCCGCGCCCTCCCTGGCCGCACGCTGCTGCACCACGCGCTCCCGCGCCGCCGCACGCTCTTGGCGCGCATGCGCCTCGGCCTGCATGGCCTGCCGTGCCGCCATCTCTGCCTCCGCAACCTTCTCCGCCAGCGTGCGCGCGCGCGCCGCCTCCGTCGCAAGCAGGGCCGCCCGCGCCTCCGCCTCGGCCGTTGCCGCCGCCCTCGCGAGTGCCTCGGCCGCCTCCGCCGCCTCGGCCGCCGCCGCCGCCCGGGCCACCTCCTTGACGCGCTGCCTTGCCAGCCGCGCCACCTCCGCCTCTCTCGCCTGTAAGGCCGCCGACTGCTCCGACCGCCGCGCTCCCTCCCGCTCAATCTCCCGCTCAATCTCCCGCGCCGATCGCCGCTCCGCCTTGGCCTGCCTCTCAGCTGCTTGGTGCTCCGCTGGACGGTGCCCCGTCCGCGCCGCCTCCTTCTCCGCCGCTATTTGCTCCGCTAGCCTGTGCTCTGCCGGCTCTCGTTTTGCCGCCTTGCGGCCGACCGCCGTTTGGGCTGGTATCGTTCGCTCCGTCCCCACAGCCACTCCGTCCGCTTCCGCCTCCGCCTCGAGCATCGTCTTCCAATGAACGACCAGCTGGCGGGCGAGGCTGGCCACGTCAGCTGAGGAGTGCCGTTTGAGAGTCGCCACCACCACGCCCGCGCCCGTTCGCTCAAGCATCTGCGCACTCAGCCGCGGCACACGGGCGAGCTCGCGAAGCGTCGCGCACAGGCTGGCCTCGTCGCCTGCACGTTCGGCGACCACCAGGCGTTCGGCACCTGTTCGCAGGCCCCTGGCGATCGGGTCGGCGATCGGGTCGGCGATCGGGTGGGCCATCGGGTCGGCTGGCATGTTGCGGGCAGACGATGAGGCCGTCGATGGTGAGGCGGCTGATGCGGGTCCTTGCGGCGACTTCGGCGGTGCAGTGAAGACTTCGGCATTGCAACGTGGGGACCATCCGCTGGGCAGCTTGGAGCTGGCAGGAAGCCCAGCAGCTGCGTGCAGCCCTTTCAGCTGTCGAGGCACCGGGCGCCACGAGCTGCCATCGAGCGATACGCTTAGCGTATCGCCATCCTCAAGGTCGTCGAGGCACTTGACCTCCGCGCCGTCGGCCGATAGGAAGATGCGCGCTGTCGGCCGAGCGACGTTAAGCAAATAGTTGTCGCCAAACCCGAGCCGCTCGGCCGCGGCTGCGATGAACTCGCGCCATGTGCTCTTGCTTGAAAGCTTGAGCACAGAGGTGGGCGCTAGCGCGCCGTTGGCATGCACAAAAACTTGGACCATTGGCACGACGGTCGCACAAGGGGTTCATCACCAGGGGTCCGATCGCAATCTGTGAAGAGGAGATGTTCGAGGTTTGTGAATGTTTGTTCGTGATGACGATGACAACCCCACGCGCAGTTCACCACTCGCACATCGCGTAGTCTTTGAGGAAGACGCCGTACTCGGGACGGGGATCCTCGCCTGCCGCGAGCCTGCGCAGCGGCGCGATGATCGGGTCGAGCACGCGCGCGGCAGCGTCGATCTCATCGATGGGCGTCTGGAAGTTGTGCGTCTGCGCGTCAGCGGCCGCCTGCGCGGCGGGCTTCTCGTCGTTGATCCAGCCCGTGTCGACCGCGGTCATGTAGATCTGCCCCTTGGCGTAGTCAGCGGCGCTCGTGCGCGTCATCATATTGAGGGCGGCCTTGGCCATGTTCGTGTGCGGGTGCGTGGGCTGCTTGAACTTGTAGAAACGCCCTTCCATGGCCGACACGTTGACGATGAACTTGAGGCTATGCTCCGTCGGCGGCTGCTCATCCGCCGCGTCGGTCGGCGGCGGTGGCGGCGGCGTCGGTGCCCCCGAGAGCTGCATGAAAGCCCGAAGCCGGCCGTTGATGACAGCAGGCGCGAGGGCGTTGATTGCGAGGACCTCGGCCATCTCGGGAGTCGAGACCTGATGAGGGATGCAATCAGAAGCCATCAGAGGCCAAGCAAAGGCGCAATCAGAGGCGCAATCAGAGGCGCAATCTGACCTCCTCGAGCTTGAGCATCCAACTGTTCTTGGCGCGCAGGTCGAGCTGTTGCCCCAGATCCGAATTGCCATCCGTGCGTCCTTGTGGGAAGGCGGCGTCATCACGCACATCGTCGCCGGGCACGATAGCCAGCTGCGAGAGCATGGCACTCTGACCAGGCACGGCGCTCACGGGTAGCGTCATGCCCGGAAGGATGCCCTCGCCCGTACGCCCGCCCGCGCTATTCTCGGCCACCACCACGCCAACGCCATCCCCATTCGTCGCTGCCGGTGCGTCCGAAAGATCCAGGACGAGGGCGCTGTCTTGGGCGGGGGCTTCTGCCGCGCCGGCGAGGGCGCGAATGGCCACATGCGCGGCGGTCCATCGACGCACGTACGCTGCCTCCTCTGGCTGCGCCACTTCAGCCGCGAGCAGCGGTTGATAGTACTGGGGCGGCCGTCGCACCGTCTGGCAAGCGTTGTTGATGATGATGTCGAGGCGGCGCACGAGGCGGGGGAGTGCATCGCAGAGTGCCTCGAGGCCCTTGAGATCGCGCAGATCGGCCCCGATGATGTGCAGCCGGTGCTGCCAGCGTGGGTGGTCCTCCTCCGCGGCGAAGCGTCTCACCGAGTCGATTGGGAAGCGCGTGGTCGCAATCACCTCGCAGCCGCAGCGCAGCAGCTTGAGCGTGATGCGGAAACCAATTTTGACGCGCGCGCCGGTGACGAGGGCGACACGCCCGTACAGGTTGCATTTCTCGGTGCGTTTGATCCAGTTGAACTCCGCACACCCCATGCACAGCTGTGCGTAGAAGGCGTGCAGCTCCCGGTACGGCCGCTTGCAGATGTAGCAGCTGCGCGCCAGGTGCAAGGTGGCTGGGGCGGCCTCAAGCAATGCTGCCTCGGCCGCGGCGGCGCCGTCGTCCGCGGTGCCGAACGCGAGCGCTGGGCCATCCGGGATCGCGCCAGCGCTCATCCCACGGCCAGCGCCCGCTCCCGCCTTTGCCTGGAACGGTACGAGGCTCGCACTCTGAGCCGCGTTGAGCGACGCGCTCGGATCGTCGCCGCCACTGTTCGTGAGGAGGAGCGCGGCGTCGCCTGGTTGCTGGAGCTCCTCGAGGCGCGCCAGCCGTTCCGCACGCAGCACGCGGTGGTTGAGCGCATCCCGATCCATCTGCTTGTACCTCTCGAGAGGCGACAGACCATCGAGCTTCGTGCCGCTCGCCGCGCCACCGCCGCGCCGGCCACCGCGCTTGCCTCCACCGCCGCCACCGACCGCTTCGCCGGTCATCGCCTGCGCCAGCGGACCGATCGCCTCGCGCAGCGCCTTGAACGGCTTCGAGCGAAACAGCGTCAGATCCTGCGCGACGACCTTGAGGGTGGCGATGGTTGTCCGCAGGTCGTCCACATCCACGTCTCCAAAGATTGAGGCCGTGGCACCCTGTCGCGCGGATGGAAGCATTTGTTCGTCGTCTTCGTCTTCCTCGTCATCCTCATCCTCGTCCGCCTCGGGTAGCAGTGAGGCAGGCTGCGAGCGCGCCGGTGCTCGCACGGCCGGCTTGGCTGGCGCAGCCTTTGCGGGTGCCACCGTTGCGGTCGTGGACACCTCTTCGTCCGCGTCGGATGAGGTAGCGTCCGAGTCGTCGCCCTCAGTCACGAGCCCCGCGAACATGCTCAACTCAAGGCGATCAAGAACACACTTTCGTTCCGGAGAGCATGTTGGTGATGAGTCGCCGCTGTGCCTGCTGCTGCTGTTCAACACAACGCGCACACGCTCCGGACCCCCAAGCACGAGAGCCACTATCACTATGGACGGAGGTGTGGCCGACACAACCCGTGCTAACACAACCGTATGAACACAGGCCGTTA
>Ga0210240_100976_pt1 | contig 23778 bp, 9 predicted proteins | sample ChrtobMetP5a_4mM_FD_155463 | JGI IMG/M metagenome (GOLD analysis project Ga0210240, IMG submission 155463) | Chrysochromulina tobin associated microbial communities from unialgal haptophyte culture, Seattle, Washington, United States - P5a_4mM | ecosystem: Host-associated > Algae > Haptophytes >...
CCCCCGCCCCCCCCCAAGCCCGGCCCGACGCCCGGCAACTGCTGCTACCATGCGGACGCGACGTGCAGCCCGGGGCAGACGTGCTGCTCCGGCTCGGGCGAGTCGTACACGAGCGAGGGCAGCTGCAAACAGTATGGCGCGGTGCACGGCTGCGTGTGGGAAAACGGCGTGTGCGACATCCCGAAGTCGCTGCCGGGCATCCGTGCCCTCGCGCAGGCCAACTGTATCCAAATGGGAGGCGAATGCTGCGCGGCGCCCGGGGGCGACGTGCACAAGTGCCCTGTGCGGACGAGCGACTGCGAACCGATTGCCTCGTGCTGCTGCGACTGATGATACCAATGACAGATCGTGGGCAGATCGAGCTTCTTGTGCATCTTGTCAACTCGCACTTGCGATCGGTTTGAGATGGAGTATATACATACCAGGCGTCAGATGGGAGCTGTCGTGTTGTGTGCCAGAGAGGGCACCACATAGCCGCAAGTGCGTTAACGAGTGCTGTTCCGCTTTGTACCTCGCCTGTGTTGTTCCGGATTTCGTGCGTCGTGAGACCATGGCGGGTCATGTGAGTTGTTGCTATCATGTCTTGTTCAGAAGCCCCGGCCCTTACCAAGTGAAAGCATCTCAGTGAAAGATAAGGCAGGCATCGGACGTTTCGATATGACCACAACGGCGCTCTACTCTCGTCTCCGTTGGCGAAAGGTACCTCTTTGTGCTGCGCCCATGGCGCAGGAGGGGTCGGCGCCGCTGTACGCTTTCAACATCGAGGAGCTGTACGACTATGACCTGCCCAACATCCGTCGCCCGTCGGAGTCGCTGACGGCGATGGCTCAGCAGCCAATGCAAGCTTCCTTCAAAAAGGCGAAGCTCGCGAAGAGCTCCGCCGGTGCGGGCGCATCGGCGGAGGAGGAGGACGCGACGGGCGAGGCGCGGCTGAAGACGGGCGACCAGGCCGCCAACTTCTTCGCACGCAATAGCAGCCACACCCCCGTCAAGTTTGTCTACCTCAACCGCGCTCGGACGGGCGACGAGTTCCGGCCGTACGACCTGACGGTCGTGTCGCGCGATCAGACGGATCCCGAGTACTTCACCATGTCCGCGTGCGGCGTGGTGCACGTGTTCGGCGGAAGCTGGGCCTCTAACGGAAGCAAGGAGGTCCCGCCCTCCGAGTTCACGCAACTCTCGTCGTGGATGCAGCAGTCGACCTTTTTCAACGTGCTCACATCGATCCGGTTCTTCAAGAGCTTCCTTGCGGCGAAGATCTTCCGGCTGTGGCGCGCGAACGTGCGGTACAAGCTCTTCGACGCGTGCCGGCGCCAGCTGTGCAAGCGCCTCTTCTTGTCAAAGGTCGCCTTCTGCGGCACGCTGCTCGAGATCAACGCGCTGTGCTACGAGCTCCGCTCGGGAGATAAGACGCGCCTGCTCGCGCCCGCGTCACCCAATTACCTGACGATCGACGCGTTCCTCGAGGAGCAGCAGCAGCAGCAGCTGCAGGCCGCGAAGGCCTTTGAGCAGATCATCGACAAGCTGCAGGCGCTCGTCGAGAAGGTGTGCAAGGACGTCACCTCGCGTTCGCGCCTCTCGGACGATAACCCGCTCTCCGCCTCGGTCACGGGCGGCGAAGGCGAGGATGGCAAGCGTGCCCTCCCTATGAAGACGCATTCGAAGTCGATGGCGGCGGAGCGCGAGGAGAAGCAGGAGAAGCTGCGCGCGGTCAAGCAGGCGCAGGGGGAGTCGCTCATGCTCGGCGACTTCATCCGGCTCGCGGATTACATGTCCGTTTCGTCCTGCTACCTTCTCACGGTCGCCTCGAATGAGAACCTGCTGAACACGATGACGACGCCGCGCAAGAACGGGCTCTGGATCACATCGGTCGAGTACGGCGAGGACGACATGCTCTTCTCGCCGCCGCTCAAGACCTTCTCGGCCTCGCTCGTCACCATGATCGAGGCGATGATCACGAACGTGCAGACGGTGCCGCGGCTCCTCTACATGCGCCCGTTCAAGCCGTGAGTACCTCTTCTAATGCCCTCCCCTAAGAGCCTCCCCTGATGCTAATGACCTCCCTGAATGAGATCCCCTAATGACCTCCCTAATTTGGCAGGTACTTCCACTCAGGACGCATCGAGGGGCCGGACGTGTCGAAGGTGGTGCGGCACGACACTCGCTTCATCGAGGTGCAGAAGCTGCTGCAGGAGGCCGTCGCCACCGACTTCGTGCGCGCGTACGCGTACGCGCAGGAGTTTGAGATGTACCGCGTCATCCACTTTTTCGGCCAGCACTTCAACTTTGACGCGTACGCGGAGCGCCAGCAGGAGGGCACGTCGTTCAAGGAGACCGTGCAGGCGTTCAAGACAGACATGGGCCAGATCAAGAAATGGGTCATTGATCTCGAAAAGATGAAAACCTCGGGCACCGAGCGCAACCTGCACGTCGACACGAAGACGCTCAAGAACGGTCTGATGCCCATTTGCCAAGAGACGCTCAACAAGTGCCGTACGCTGCTGCTGTCGGTGGCGCGCGAGTTCTGCGCCGAGGCACTCGCGTCGTACCAGATGCGGATTCGCGACCTGTCCGAGCAGCCGCGCTCACTGCGCGATTTTGCGGACTACTGCGACAACCTCAACCGCATCCGCATCGAGCGCAACGACATGGAGGACCGCGCGATGCAGGTGAACGAGATGTACGACCTGCTCGAGATGTACGAGGTCAAGGTGCCCGCGGCGGATGCCGTCAAGAAGGATGATCTCAAGGAGGCACGAGACAAACTCACCGAGCAGACGGGCTCCGCCGACGGCGCGGTGGGTGAGAAGATGGAACAGATGGTCGCGACACTCAACAAGTCGATTGCCAACCTCAACGAGGACCTCGTGTCGATCATGGCGAGCCTCTCGACCGGCGACTACGTCGACCCGACCGTCGACCCGAAGGTGGTGCTTGAGCGTCTGCATGCGACCAAAGAGCAGATGGCCGCCATCGCGGAGAAGGCCGAGGGCTACAAGGCGATGCAAGAGACCTTCAAGCAGCCTCCGCAGGAGTTCAAGCAGCTCAACGACACGATGGGGCAGTACGAGCTGCGCATGGAGCTGTGGTCCAAGCTGGACACGTGGAACGAGATGCTGTACGCCTGGAAGGCAGTCGACTTCAAGGCGCTCAACGTCGAGGAACTGATCAAGGAGGTCGCGCAGAACTACAAGGACGCGCACAAGCTCTCGAAGCGGCCAGGTCCGAATGGGCTGCCTGACCCGGTGGTGACCATGTTCAAGGAGAGCGTCGAGGACTTCAAGGAGCAGATGCCGTGCATCCAGGACCTCGCCAACCTCGCGGTCGTGGGCAAGGACCGGCACTGGGCCAAGCTGTACGACAAGCTCGGCCAGTCGTACTACCCGGGCGCGCCCTTCACCCTCGAGCAGCTCCTCTCGTACGGCGCCACGAAGCAGGCCGAGTTCATCAACGAGACCTCGAACAACGCAAGTGGCGAGTTCGGCCTCGAGCAGCTGCTCGAGAAGATCCGCAAAGGCTGGGCCGACATTGGCTTCGTCACGCTCAACCACCGTGACCAGGCGGACATCTTCATCGTGGGCGGTATCGATGAGGTCGTGGTTCAGCTCGAGGACTCGCAGGTGGGCCTGCAGACGATCCTCGCCTCGCGCTTCGTCGGAGGCATCCGGACGGAGGTGGAGGAGTGGGAGAAGAAGCTCTCGACGCTCTCCGAGGTGCTCGACGAGTGGCTCACGTGCCAGCGCTCGTGGATGTACCTCGAGAACATCTTTGGCGCCGAGGACATCCAGAAGCAGCTGCCCGCCGAGTCGCAAAAGTTTACGAAGATCAACAAGTTCTTCATCGACCGCATGCGCAAGTGCCACGACAATCCAAACGTGATCGCGCAGGTGACCGTGCCAGGGCTCCTTGACACCTTCCTCGACGCGAACAAGCAGCTCGACGAGATCCAGAAGAGCTTGAACGACTACCTCGAGCTCAAGTGCGCCGCTTTCCCGCGCTTCTACTTCCTCTCGAACGACGAGCTGCTCGAGATCCTCTCGCAGACCCGCGACCCGTACGCGGTGCAGCCTCACCTCATCAAGTGCTTCGACGCCATCAAGCGCCTGCAGTTCGGCGACATGGAGGACGCCAAGAAGATGCTCGCCATCATCTCGGGCGAGGCGGAGGTCGTCCCGTTTGTCAACTGCCCGATGGCCGAGGGCCCGGTCGAGGTGTGGCTGATGAACATGCAGCTCGCGATGATCGAGGCCCTCTACACCAACTGCAAGAACGCGTGGCTGAGGTTGCTCGAGATTGAGTTCGTCCTCCCCGACAAGTTCTCCGAGGCGCGCATGGGCGCCGAGAACGGGCCGCTCGACCAGTGGTTCTTCGGCTTCCCGGCACAGTCGATCATCATGATCGGCCAGATCGAGTGGACGTTGGGCGTCGACATGGCGCTCACACAAATCCATGACGAGGGGAAGCCGGATGCTCTCAAGATCTACTCGGAGAAGTGGATCCAGTCGATCGGGTACATGGTCTCGATCGTACGCCGGCAGCTCAAGCCCAACCAGCGCCAGGTCATCGGCGCCAAGCTGACGCTCGACGTGCACTGCCGCGACACGAACTCCGAGCTCGTGCACAAAAAGGTCGGCTGGGTCAACGAGTTCGAGTGGCAGAAGCAGCTGCGCTACCAGTGGGACGAGGAGGTCGACGACTGCGCGCTGCGCCAGACGAACACGTACTTCCGGTACGGGTACGAGTACCTGGGCAACTCGATGCGCCTCGTTGTCACGCCCCTCACCGACAAGTGCTACATGACGCTCACGGGAGGTCTCAACCTCGGCATGGGTGGCGCGCCCGCGGGCCCCGCGGGCACGGGCAAGACCGAGACGACCAAGGACCTCGCCAAGGCCCTCGCACGCCAGTGCGTGGTCATGAACTGCGGCCCTGACCTCACCGTGCCCACGATGGGCCGCTTCTTCTCTGGCCTCGCGCAGTCGGGCGCGTGGGCGTGCTTCGACGAGTTCAACCGCATCGACATCGAGGTGCTCTCGGTGATCGCACAGCAGGTGCTCACGATCATGGAGGCGGTCAAGATGAAGGTGGAGCGCTTCATCTTCGAGGGACGCGAGATCAGCCTCAACCCGGGCTACGGCGTCTTCATCACGATGAACCCGGGCTATGCCGGCCGCGCCGAGCTGCCCGACAACCTCAAGGCGCTCTTCCGGCCGGTGGCGATGATGATCCCCGACTACCGGCTGATCGCCGAGATCATGCTCTTCTCAGAGGGCTTCGGCGAGGCGAAGCCGCTCTCGACAAAGATGACGAAGCTGTACCAGCTCTCGTCGGAGCAGCTCTCGAAGCAGGACCACTACGACTTCGGCATGCGCGCCGTCAAGTCGGTGCTCGTGATGGCGGGCGGCCTCAAGCGCGAGAACCCGCAGATTGCCGAGGACATCACCCTCATCCGCGCGCTCCGCGACTCGAACGTGCCCAAGTTCCTGTACCACGACCTGCCCCTCTTCGTGGCCATCATCCAGGACCTCTTCCCGGGAGTCACCATCCCGAATGTGGACTACGGCACGCTCCAGAAGGCCATCGAGCGCCAGATCACGCTCAACGGGATGCAGCCGGTGCCCTCGTACGTGGCCAAGGTCATCCAGCTCTTCGAGACGATGCTCGTGCGCCACGGCGTGATGGTCGTCGGCCTCACGCTCACCGGCAAGACGATGAACACGAACATGCTCGCGGCGGCGCTCTCGCAGCTCAAGCGCGACGGTGACGAATCTCCAAAGTATGAGGTGACGAAGCAGCACTGGCTCAACCCGAAGTCGATCACGATGGGCGAGCTGTACGGCGAGGTGAACACGGTGACGCAGGAGTGGTCTGATGGCATCGTGCCCTACCTGGTGCGCCTGTGCGTCACCGACGAGTCCGAGAACAAGAACTGGGTCGTCTTCGATGGGCCCGTGGACGCGCTCTGGATCGAGAACATGAACACCGTGCTCGACGACAATAAGATGCTCTGCCTCTCCAACGGTGAGCGCATCAAGCTCGCCAAGACGCAGCACATGATGTTCGAGGTGAACGACCTCTCCGTCGCCTCCCCTGCCACCGTCTCGCGCTGCGGCATGGTGTACATGGAGTACGTGTACATCGGCACTGAGCCCTACATCAAGTCGTGGGTCGAAAACGTGCTGCCCAAGCGTCTGCCGCAGCACGGCGCGCGCCTGTCTAAGCTGCTCACAAAGTACTCGCTCAAGGCGATCGACTTTGTGCGCGAGGAGTGCAAGGTGGGCATGCCCGCGCCAGACCCGCAGATCGTGCGCTCGATGTTCAACCTGCTCGACGCGACGCTGCTTCCCAAATATGGGGTGAGCCCGGGCAAGAGCGGCCTCGAGAACATGATCAACCTGTGGTTCATCTGGTGCTTCATCTGGGCCATCGGCGGCAACCTGCAGGACGCGTCGCGCGCCCGGTTCGACAAGTACGTGCGCGAGTGCGGCATCCTCAAGGAGCTCGACCCGACGTTCCCCACAGAGGGAACTGTGTACGACTACTGCGTGTCGCCCGACAATGGTGCGTTCGTCAGCTGGGCCTCGCAGACGGCCTCGTTCACGTACCAGAAGGGCATGCCCTACTTTGGGATCCTCGTGCCCACGGGCGAGACCACGTGCTTCGAGTTCCTGCTCAAGGTGCTCGTGGACAACTCGACGAACGTGATGATGGTCGGCGAGACGGGCACGGGCAAGTCGGTGCTCGTGCAGGGCTTCCTTTCGCGCCTGCCGCAGCAGTCGCCCGCACCCGGCTCCCCCGGCTTCACCTCGATCCAGGCGGCCTTCTCGGCGCAGACCGCGGCCAAGAACATGCAGGACCTGCTCGAGTCCAAGCTCGACAAGCTGCGCAAGAACCTTCTGGGTGCGCCCCCCGGCCGTCAGAACGTCATCTTCGTCGACGACATCAACATGCCCGCGCTCGAAAAGTACGGCGCGCAGCCGCCCATCGAGCTCGTTCGCCAGACGCTCGCGCAGGGCGGCTTCTACGACCTCAAGAAGCTCTTCTTCAAGAAGGTGCAGAACACGTCCTTCCTCGCCGCGTGCGGGCCCGCGGGCGGTGGGCGCAACGCGATGACGCCGCGCCTCACGCGCCACTTCAACCTGCTCTGGATCCCGACGCTCTCGTCGGCCTCGATGCAGCGCATCTTCACATCGATCCTGGGCGGCTTCCTGACCGCGTCGTCGTTCCCGCTCAACATCACCGAGCTGGGCGAGCCGGTCGTCCGAGCCACGATCCACATCTACAACCGGATGCTCGCCGAGATGCTTCCAACGCCCTCCAAGTCGCACTACACGTTCAACCTGCGCGACGTCTCGCGCGTCATGCAGGGCGCGCTCCAGATCACGCCGGCCAAGGCGCCCGACCCAGATGCCTTCCTGCGGCTCTGGGCCCACGAGACCTGCCGCGTCTTCTGCGACCGGCTCATCTCCGACAAGGACCGCACCTGGTTCCGCCACGAGATCGTCGAATCCGTCAAGACCACGTTCAGCAAGGAGTGGGACACGGACTCGATCTCCAAATTCGTCTTTGGCTCCTTTATGAACACGTCCAACGGCGTGGCCGGGATGGTCTACGAGGAGCTCGATGTCAAAAAGTCGGGCGACAAGTTCGCAGAGTGCCTGAGCGACTACAACATGAACACGACGAAGCCGATGAACCTCGTCTTCTTCACGGACGCGACCCTCCACCTCGCTCGCATCTCGCGCGTGATCACGCAGCCGCGCGGCTGCGCGCTGCTCGTCGGCGTCGGCGGCTCCGGCCGCTCGTCACTCGCGCGCCTCGCTGCCTCGATGTGGGAGATGAAGTGCCTCGGCATCGAGATCACGCGCACGTATGACTTCAACGCGTGGCACGACGACCTCAAGACCTTCATGTTCGCCGCGGGCTGCGAGAACAAGCCGACAGTCTTCCTCTTCTCCGACACGCAGATCATCAAGGAGGCGATGGTCGAGGACATCAACGGCATCCTCAACTCTGGCGAGGTGCCCAACCTCTTCGCCGAAGAGGACATGCAGAGGATCCTCTCCGCGTGCCGCCCGCTCGCCAAGGAGGCGGGCAAGGGCGAGGGGCGCGACGACATCTACAAGCACTTCATCTCCCTCGTGCGCGAGAACCTGCACATCGTCATGTGCGTCTCGCCGATCGGCGATGCATTCCGCGTGCGCTGCCGCATGTTCCCGTCGCTCATCAACTGCTGCACCATCGACTGGTTCGACGCGTGGCCCAAGGACGCGCTGCTCGCCGTCGCGAACCGCTACTTCGAAAAGGTCGACATGGGCAGCCCAGAGACCAAAGCGGCCATCTGCAACATCTGCGTCGAGATCCACTACTCGGTCGGCCAGGCAGGCGACGACTTTTTCGCGCAGCTGCGGCGCAAGACGTACACGACGCCCACCTCGTACCTCGAGCTGCTCAACCTGTACAGCACCATGCTCGGCGAACAAAAGTCGCTCGTCGCGCGCAAGATCTCGCACTACTCGGGCGGTGTGAATAAGCTCATCGAGACCAACGCGGTGGTCGACACGATGAAGGACGAGCTGACGAAGCTGCAGCCCGTGCTCGTGCAGGCGGCCAAGGACACGACCAAGTTGCTCGAGGAGGTGTCGGTCGACCAGGCCAACGCCGACGAGGTCAAGCAGCGCGTCGCCAAGGAGGAGGCCGCCGTGGGCGAGGTCGCCAAGGAGGCCCAGGCTATCGCCGCCGATGCGAAGCGCGACCTTGACGAGGCCATGCCCGCCTTCTACGCGTCCGTCGATGCGCTCAAGTCGCTGAACAAGAACGACATCAACGAGGTGAAGGCGTACAAGCAGCCGCCCGAGCTCGTCGTGCTCACGCTCGAGGCCGTGTGCATCCTGCTCGGTGTCAAGCCCGACTGGGGTGAGGCGAAGAAGCTCATGTCGGCCATGGACTTCCTCGAGCAGCTCCAGAACTACGACAAGGACAACATCGAGGAGAAGAAGATCAAGAACATCCAAAAGTACATGAAGAACGAAAAGTTCCTGCCGGAGATGGTGGGCAAGGTGTCCACGGCGGCCAAGTCGCTCTGCATGTGGGTGCGCGCGATGGATACGTACGCACGCGTTGCCAAGACGGTCGAGCCCAAGAAAGCGAAGCTCTTGGCGGCGCAGAAGCAGCTCGCCGACTCCCAGGCCATGCTCAAGGAGAAGCAGGACGCGCTCAAGGAGGTCGAGCGGCGCGTCGCCGGCCTCAAGAAGAAGCTCGACGACACGCAGCGCAAGGCCAAGCAGCTCGAGGAGCAGGAGGCGGACACGAAGGTGAAGCTCGAGCGTGCCGATAAGCTCGTGGGTGGGCTCGGCTCCGAGAAGACGCGCTGGGAGCAGCTGTGCGTGCGCCTCAACCAGGGCCAACGCAACGTCGTCGGCAATACCATCGTGTGCGCGGGCGCGATCGCGTACGAGGGGCCGTTCACGGCCAAGTATCGCAACGCGCTCAACTCGCAATGGATCTCGAAGGTCAAGGAGCTCGACGTGCTCGTCGAGGAGACGCCGGCGGTGGGCACGCCCGTCACGGCCATCCTGGGCGACCCGGTGACCATTCGTGAATGGGGCATCGCGGGGCTCCCGCAGGACAACCTCTCGATCGAGAATGCCATCTTCGTGACGCGCTCGCGACGCTGGCCGCTCATGATCGACCCGCAAAGCCAGGCCAACCGGTGGATCAAGAACCTCGAGAAGGACAATAAGCTGCGCATCATCAAGCTCTCGCAGAGCGACTTCCTGCGCACGCTCGAGTCCTCGATCCGCGTGGGCGTCCCGGTGCTGCTCGAGAACGTGCAGGAGGCGCTCGACCCGTCGCTCGATCCCGTGCTGCTCAAGCAGGTGTACAAGTCGCAGGGGCGCATGCTGCTCCGCCTGGGCGACACGGACGTCGACTACTCGGAGAACTTCAAGTTCTACATCACCTCGCCGCTCGCCAACCCGCACTACGCGCCCGAGGTGTGCATCAAGGTGACCATCGTCAACTTCACCGTCACCATCGAGGGGCTCGAGGACCAGCTGCTCGCCGACGTCGCGTCGCTCGAGCGGCCCGACCTGCAGCAGAAGAAGGAGGAGCTCGTGATCTCGATCGCGGCCGGCCGTAAGACCATCCAGGAGCTCGAGGATACAATCCTCCGGCTGCTTGCCGAGTCGAGCGGCAACATCCTCGACGACGAGGCGCTGATCAACACGCTCGACTCGTCCAAGAAGATCTCCAAGAAGACCGAAGAGTCGGTCAAGGGCGCCGAGGTGACGACCAAGGAGATCGTGCAGACGTGCGAGGCATATCGGCCGGTGGCCACGCGCGGCTCGATCCTGTATTTCGTGGTCGCCGACTTCCGCGTCATCGACCCGATGTACCAGTTCTCGCTCCAGTACTTTAAGCAGGTCTTCTGCAAGACGGTCACCGACGCGCCGCCCAGCGACGACCTCGCGGTGCGCCTGCAGACTCTCCTCGACGAAATCCTAAAGTCGATCTTCGTCAACATCTGCCGCGCCCTCTTCGAGAAGCACAAGACGCTCTTTGCCTTCCTGATCGCCGTCGGCGTGCTGCGCCAGCGCGGCGACATCACCCCCGCCGAGTGGGCCTACTTCCTCAAGGCCGGCATCGGGGTCGACGGGCTGCCCGACGCGGGCGCCGCGTCCTCGTGGATCGAGCCGCGCGCCTGGGCGATGGTGCTCGCGGCCGACGCCGAGATCGACGAGCTCAAGGGGCTGCGCAAGTCGGTCATGGCCGACTCGGCCGCGTGGGAGACCTTCTTCACGTCCGAGACGCCAGAGACGGCGCCACTGCCCGCCGCCTGGGAGAAGAAGGCGACCGCCTTCCATCGGCTGCTGCTCGTCAAGGCCTTCCGGCCAGAGAAGGTCGCGTTCGGCTCGTCAGAGTTCGTGGGCAACTCGATCGGCAAGTCGTTCAAGGAGCCGCCTCCCTTTGATCTGCAGTCCACGTACAATGACTCGTCGTCCAAGGTGCCGATCGTTTTCGTCCTCACCTCGGGCGCCGACCCGACGCAGTACCTTCTCGCGCTCGGGCGCAAGTACGACTACTCGGTCGGAGACAATCTCAAGATGGTCTCGCTCGGCCAGGGCCAGGGTCCGATCGCCGAGCGGCTGATGGCCGAGGGGCAGGGCAAGGGATACTGGGTGTGCCTGCAGAACTGCCACCTGGCCGTCTCGTGGCTGCCCACGCTCGATCGGCTGCTCGAGCAGCTTCGCGACGCGTCGGGCATCGCCGAGGACTTTAGGATGTGGCTCACCACGATGCCCACGCCCGAGTTCCCCTCGACCATCCTGCAGAACTCGCTCAAGCTCACGCAGGAGCCTCCAAAGGGCCTCAAGGCCAACATCGGCCGCTCGTACATCGACATGGATGTGAGCACGCTCGAAGGATGCGCGCAGCCGACCGAGTTCAAGAACCTGCTCTTCGGCCTGTGCTTCTTCAACGCGGTCATTCAGGAGCGGCGCAAGTACGGCGCGATCGGCTGGAACATCGCGTACCAGTGGATGACCTCCGACCTCAACTTTGCGCAGGCGAACCTCAAGCTCTTCCTCGACCAGAACCCGTCGGTGCCGTGGGAGGCGCTCAACATCATCATCTCGGACGTCATCTACGGCGGGCGCGTGACGGACAAGCAGGACGTGCGCCTCACGCGCGCCATCCTCTCGTCGTACCTCGACCCGCAGACCATCGCGCAGCCGACGACCTTCTCGTACTGCCCGCAGCTGGATGCCAAGTTCCGGTACTGCGCGCCGCCCGAGGGGCCGATCGACACGTACCGCCAGTTCATCTCGACGTTCCCGCTCGTGGACCGTCCCGAGATCTTCGGACTCCACCTGAACGCGGACATCACTTTCCAAACAAAGGAGTCCGCAGGCATGCTCGAGACCATCATCTCGCTGCAGCCGCGCACGGGCGGCGGCGGCGGCGGCAAGTCGTCCGATGAGGTCGTCGGCGAGGTGTGCGACGATCTCGTGGCGCGCATGCCCAAGAATCTCAACCTCAAGGAGGCGGGCGCGTCGACCTTTGCGAAGCTCGAGGACGGTTCGATGAATCCTCTCGGCATCTTCCTCTCGCAGGAGATTGACAAGTTCAACCGAATGATCGGTGCCATCAAGACGATGCTCAACGAGCTCCAGCGCGGCCTCAAGGGGCTCGTCGTCATGTCCGCCCAACTCGACGCCGCATACGCCAACCTCCTCTTCCAGCAGGTGCCGGGGCCCTGGGGCGAGGGCGGCAAGGGCTACCCGTCGCTCAAGCCCCTCGCCTCCTGGTACAAGGACTTTGTCGGGCGCGTCGAGTTCATGCGCGGCTGGCTCACGGGCGGACCGCCCAAGTCGTTCTGGATCTCCGCCGTCTTCTTCCCACAGGGCTTCTTCACGTCCGCGCTCCAGGCCTACGCGCGCAAGTACAAGGAGGCCATCGACCTACTCGAGTTCGTCGCGTTTGTCAAGCCGTACGCGGGGCTCGAGGACGTGCCCGCGGCCCCTCCGGACGGCGTCTTCATCCACGGCATGTTCATGGAGGGCGCACGCTTCGACCCGAAGGAGGGGTGCATGGCCGAGTCGCACCAGGGCGAGCTCTTCGCGCCGATGAACGTCCTCCACTTGATGCCCGACAAAATCGGGCCCGATCGGGCCAAGGGCAACTACGAGTGCCCCTTCTACAAGACGAACGTGCGCGCGGGCACGCTCTCGACCACGGGCCACTCGACGAACCACGTGTGCAACTTCTGGCTCAAGAGCAAGGAAGACCCACTCCTGTGGACGCGCCGCGGCACCGCGCTGATCTCGATGACCAACGACTAAACGATGAGCACGAGGGCGCAGGGCGCGCGCGCAGCCGCCCGAGTCGACACTACTGTCGGTGCACCATGCCCACGCCATGGCGTCTCGCAAATGTCACAGTTCTGTGCGTGCCGCTGGGAGCATGGGGTGGCCCGCTCCCAAAATGTGTAGCAAATAATTCCCTGTAGTGAAAAGTGCCGCGAAGAGTTCATCGTTTGGGTCACGCTACGCCTAACCCTAACCCTAACGGCGGGCTCAACTCAACGGGCAGCCTGACGGCATCTGCTTTCCGTGTTGGCCGCCACTGGACTGGAAGCGACTTGAACTTTTGGGCGATGAGCTTGCCATCGGTGGCCTCAGGCGGCACGCGCGCGCCCGCGTGCCAGCTGTACTTGTCCAGGCCATCGGGCGTATGCGTCCAGAAGACGGCGGCGAGCCCCGCCTTGGGCTGGATGCACAGCCCGACGCCCTCCGCCTCCGCGGCATCCAGTAACGGCTTTCGCAAGTGGAGGGGTGGCCACTCGATGTCTTCACTCGGGCTGAACGCCGTGATGCCGAGATCCGCAAGGCGCTCGGCCGCAAGTCGAATCTCCGAGCCCTCCGCCGCGCCGACGAGCGGGAAACGGGTCTCGCCGCCGTGCTCGATGTCATGCAGGTACAGCAGCACCGTCGCGGCGCGGAAGTGGCCGCCTTGGTTCGTGTCGATGTGAAGCGCGGTGCAGTAGCGCTCGCCGCACTCGTCGGCCGTTGAGGGACTCGTATGGCGCACCTGATGAGCGAGGCAATCAGGGGGCATCCATGATTAGGGGCAATCATGTATATATCAGTGGTGGCCGTTGAGGGGCTCGTTAGGCGCACCCCTATAGGCTCCTCATCGGCGTGTATTGGGATGCCTGTCGCTGCCGCACAGCGCTCCTCGATGGCCTGGATGATAGGATCGTCACTGGGCGAGGGCAAATGGATGGTGATCGTGCGCCCGCTGCTCGCGGCGTTAATGGCGCGACCGCTGTCCCAAGAGACAGCAGGCGTCGCCGCGGGCGTGAAGATCGCAGCGGCCTCTGCCTCGAGCGCGCCCCAGCGACTTAAGTCGAGCAGGTGCGCTGTCTCCGACGCAGAGAGGAAATTGGGGTAGAGCACCAGCCGAGGCTCTCGCTCGCTCGCTACGAGGGCACCCTGGCGCCATCTGGGCAGATCTGGCTCCGATCTGGGTAGATCTGGCTCCGATTTCGGCAGATCTGGCTCCGATCTGGGCAGATCTGGCTCCAATCTCGGCAGATCTGGGCCGATCTTGATCCGGAGATGCGCGCGAACAGAGCCGGCCGAGAGTGCTGTAATCGAGAGCTGCGGTATGAGTACAGACGGCTGCGCAGAAGAGAGTGCATGCTGCGGCACTGTGGCTGCGGGCGCCGGGGGAGTGGGCGCCTCGCCTGAAATCACGTGTGTAGTGCTGTCTTGTGGAGGCGTCAGGCGCCATAGCCTCAATGGCCCAGATGATTCAACATCCGAGTGCGTCGCGGCGGGTACGAGCCCCGCCAGATAGTCAGCGTCGAGCGGCTCTGTGACCGCCAAGCCACGTGCGACGCACAAGGCTCGAAAATGAGCCTCACGCTCGGGGTCGCGCTCCCTGAACGTGAAGAGGGCACAGGAGCGCCTGCGCTGTGAGAGCGCCATGCAGAGCGTCTGCGCGAGCGGCTCGAGTGTGTCGGGCTCGAGCAGGTGCTTGCCGTGAAAGTAGATCAAGTCGGACATCAAAACAAGGTAGGTGGCATCGCCCGCACTCATTGGTGCTGGTGGCGTGCTGCCCCAGATGAGTGGCTGTGCGTACAAGCTGGTGCACTTGCTCTTGGCCGCGTTGGCTTCTATGTTGGCGATACGGCAAGCCATGTCCGTGGCCACGTACCGTACTCCAGACCAGCGTGACGCAAGAAGTGAGCAGGCCATGGCGCCGGTTCCGGCGCCCAGCTCTAGCACCTCCTCAGGAGGAAGCGAGACGCCGGGAGGCAGGAGGCGTGCACACGCATCCTCATTGACAAGAGCTGCAAGCAGGAGGTAACTGCTGTCCCACTCTCGGTCACCTGTAGCGTCGCCGTCGTCGTCAATGGGTGAAGGCAGGAAGGTCTCCATTTCTAGAACATGAGGTGTGAAGGACCTAGAGTAGGGGTTGTGAACGGCAAGACTCGGTCCCGTGGTGATGCAATGTGGACGTCGCAGGATATGTTCACTAGAAAATTCCGCGAAGATAACGTGATCAATAACATCAATAACAATCAAGTCCATCAAAAATTTGGACCCCCCTCCATGGTCTCCATCGACTCCCTTCCACCACAGCTGGCTTCCGGAGCACATTCAGTAAGGCTTCCTTTATTCACGGCGTTGTTGTCCTCTGGCTGACATGAACTAAGTTTAGACCGCGGCGCCTGGCGCCGATGCAGTCTGTAGCCTGATACTGTAGGACATTACTCGTATTTGCGTTTGCGCCATGCGCTCCGCGGTGAGTGAGGCAGCGAAAGGTGGTCGGTCAGTCACAGGGTGGTCGACGCGTCGTCATTGCTTTGGTGCGGAATTTGCCGATACCGGTACGTACCGGTAACGAGACCCCCGAGCGGAATCGGCGCGGACGGCGAGACCCCCGACGTCACCTTCCTTCCAAGCGCCTGCGCCGACACGATGCAGTACGCATCTATGGAGAATGGAAAGACATCTCTTCTCGGCGACGATGAGCGCGCCAAGCCGACCAACCTGGTCACGCCACTCGGAGGTATGGTACGAAATGGCACCTTGGTCATCGGAGGTATGGTAATCGGCGGCGGGCTCCTGAGCACGCTCGCCTACTTCATGCAGCCCAGCGCGGTGTCGATGGCGAGCGCGCCGTCTTGCCCGAGCGTCCACACTTCGACGCCGCCGCGATTCCTCGTCAGTGGCGTGACTCCGTCGTCCCATCAGTTGCTTCGTGGCGACTGCTATCTCTTCTCGGGCTCGGGCATCCTCGAAGACTCTTACCGTCGCTATGGAGTCGAGCGCGGCTGGTTTGACCCCGCAAAGTACATGAGGCTGAGCCGCCAGGCGCTCGGCATCGCGTACATGGAGACGTGCAAGAAGTACCCGATGAGCTATTGCCCTGCCGTGGAGGTCACGGTGGAGGGCGGAGCCACTATGATCTCGTGGGGCAATACGACCGAAGGCCGCGACGGTGGCGATGAGAAGATCTTTGCCCCCCTGAGCCAGATCTCGGACCTCGGCAAGATCGGCCCGCTGCCCGTGACGGTGTGCCCCTACACACCGGTCGCCGGCCTCGACGATGACTGGAAATGCGATGGCCTCGCCGAGGCGCGTAGCAAGAATCCACTCGAGTTTAAAGTGAATTCGTGGAAGACGCACTTTGCGCGTGACGACATCAAGCGGACGCTCGTCGAGCGCGGCTACCCGCTCTCGCTGGGTCTCGGCGAGGTCAGCTCGCACTTTCACGTGCCTTGCGACGCCCGTCGGGGCTGCGACAAGGAGAAGGAGGTTTGCGAGGCGTGCCCGCACGAGCGCGTCTACGAGGGCATCACGTGCTGCATCACCATCGAGCGCCCGATGGTGAGCATGAAGGGTGCGTCGCCCGGCAGTGCTGCTCAGCCTCGCCAACTTCGTCAGCGTCATCGCCCGGCAGTGCTGCTCAGCGTGCCCAGTACGGCGCCTACACTCAGCGTGCTGCTCGTGGCGTAGGCGCCGTACTGGGCGCGTCCTCTCGGCATCCGCCCGCCCCTCCGTCTCCAGACCTCTGACAGCTCTCCACCGGGCGTGCGCTCGCGCGCGCGTGTGTGTGTGTCGCAGGCGAGTGGTTTCACCAGCCGAATGAGCCGCTAGTGCAGATTGGCGGCCACGCCATCAACATCGTCGGCTACAATGACCACTTCCGCACCGTTCGGGGCTTTGACGGAGGCTGGATCGTGCGCAACACTTGGGAGGATGGCATGGGGCGCTCGCATGGCATGCGCGCTCGCGGCTCGCACTCCGCAGCGTACTTCCTGCAAGACGTGGGCGAGCTCGATGAGTCGTACGTGTGCCCAAACCCGCACTCGCCGCGCTCCTGGATGACGTGTGGCAGTGTGGCCGAGTGCACCTCCCCAATGACGCTCATGAGCGCCGAGAGCACACGCAAGGTCTTCCACCTCAAGTGTGTCGACGATGGCTCCTCCCTGCCGACGGGCGCGTGTGAGCCTGGCGAGGGCTACTACTTCCAGAACATCACCGACTTCGGCTCGGCCGGGCTCTACGTCGCATGCTTCCTGCGCGTTCAGGGCACGGAGGCCACCTCAAAGTGCTACCCGCCGATGCCCTTTGATGACCTTCCGATGATCTTCGGTCCGACTGACGAGGAGATCAAGCGCGTGGGCATCAACGACCCGGAGGTGTGCGGCTTCAACTTCATCCCGTACGAGACGTACGAGACGCTCCAATCGCGCTTCGGGGACGTCATCGCCACTTCGTACGGCATCGAGTTGGACCGTTCGCCCGGCCCTGAGCTGCCTCGCATGCGTGTGCTCACCACAGCGCCCCATCGCTCGTTCACAGGTTCGACATCGAGTGGACTGAGCGCTCATACGCATCGCGCCGCGAGCACGGGTATGATTACACTCTCATCGAGGAGTCGACGAAACCGCTCAAGACGGTACCCGAGTACGCGCCGTCGCGCTACGACCCGAACGGCCTGTGAACAGCGGGCATGCGGCCTGTGAACAGCGGGCATGCGGGCGTGAGGGCATGTGGGAATCTTGCAAATGGCAGGGAGATTGGGAGGAGATTGCAGCCGAAGATGCGCCAGCGCTGCTTTGAGCGGCTCGGGGAGATTTGGAGAGATTTGGGAGGGTGGGTGTTCACACTTGCGTCTCCTCAGTCCGGGCTGGGATCATGCGTGAATGGCTGGGATCATGCCGACCGCCATGTTGATCCTCGAGGCATCTTTTAAGTCACCAATGAAGCATCTTGATGTGGTGGACGCGAAGCTCGATTCCACCCACGGCGCTCGGCCTCGTCTCCGGATCTCGAGCCGGCTGGGAGAGGAGGCCTCCGCCCCCACGCAGGCGGCACGGGCACCGTGGCATATCCCATACGTACAAGGTCGAGAACCAGCGGTGCAGGGCACGTCGCATGTGCACGAATCGCTTTGCGTGTGCAGCAGAGTGTGCGTAGTCCGCGGCACCGGTCGCTTTTATTAATAGACGCGCGAGAGCGAAGAGGCGCGGCGAGTCACGCGCGGCGAGACGCTCACAACTCACTGAACTCACACGTTCGGTTATCTGACTCCGGACCGGACGGTCACATCTCTCTTGGTCTCGTCGCATCGCTCTCGGCCGCTCGGCTATATGGGGGCACAGGACAACTCTATATCATTCTCTATATCCTCTATACTATATCTTACGGAGATTTAATACCTTACGGAGATTGCGACTTGACCCAAAGGGGTAGGGGAGGGTATTCTTTCTGGATTCACACACTATCCCCACCACCTGATTTTGAACTCAGTGGTTGATCCAAAGGGGTAGGGGAGGGTATTCTAAGGTATTCTTTCTGGATTCACACACTATCCCCACCACCTGATTTTGAACTCAGTGGTTGATCCAAAGGGGTAGGGGAGGGTATTCTTTCTGGAGTCACACACTATCCCCACCACCTGATTTTGAACTCAGTGGTTGATCCAAAGGGGTAGGGGAGGGTATTCTTTCTGGATTCACACACTATCCCCACCTGCCCACCACCTGATTTTGAACTCAGTGGTTGATCCAAAGGGGTAGGGGAGGGTATTCTTTCTGGATTCACACACTATCCCCACCACCTGATTTTGAACTCAGTGGCGTACCGGTAGCCCTAATGACGAAACCTATTCTCTAAACAGTACATTCTACGCGGCAAGCGCTGCGTCCTATCCGATCAATACGATTCGTCTACCACTGCACAGCGTAGAAACCCTTTGGAGCCCTTTCAACAATCCCTTTCGGCCTTGCGCACGAGATCGGTTACAACTTGGCCGACGAGCGCGCTCACAAGCTCGAAGAGCTCGCTGGCCTCGTACTTGAGATGGCGCGCCCAGAGCTCGCACCGCTCATCGTTGTGGAACTGTACGGGAACGCCCACTGTGTAGAGGTAGGACGTGTGCGGGTCGCCGCCGAGGTTGAATTGGGTGTCCTGCCCCACCTGTGGGGAAGGGGAGGGAGGGCGGCGCCGTGATGAGCACTTGGATGCGGGCGAGGTTGAAGGTTGAATTGGGTGTCCTGCCCGACATTGTACAGCCGAAACTCGCCCTGGATCGTGTGTGCCGTCGTCTCGGGCGCGTGCCGAAACTCGCCCTGGATCGTGTGTGCCGTCGTCTCGGGCGCGTGCCCAGCCTCCTCGCCCAACGTCTGCTCCCCCAGCGCGCAGTGACCCGTCCAGTGCAGCACCAGGTCCAGATCGTAATATAGTGCGCGCCGGCCGCGACGCTCTTGAATGGATGCATGCACCTGCCATCATCATCAGCAAGCCGTCAGCCATCTGCACACCACAATCAGCCACCCCCCCTGCACACCACAATCAGCACCCCCCCATGCACACCAGCTTGAGGCAAGGGGGGTTGGCGGCCGGGGCGATGGTCGGGGCAGACGCAAGTCACCTCGGAGCGCTCATCGTCCATCTCGGACGTAATCAAGGGTCATCAAGGGTCATCAATGGTCATCAATGGTCATCAAGGGTCATCAAGGGTCATCAAGGGTCATCAAGGGTCATCAGAGTCACCTCGGAGCGCTCATCATCCATCCTATCCACGACGACAGTTGCGCCCGCGCGAGCGTGTCGAAGGCCCCCCAGTCGCGCCGCCAACGCCCGGCGCGCCCAGTGGCTGAAGTCGTGCTCAGCCAAGGCCGCTGCCTTCGCCCCCTCGGCCGCCCGGGACGGCGCCTCCGCCCCGTTGGCAGGCGCCCGGGACGGCGCGAGAGGCACGCCCGCCTCGCGCCTTGCCTGCGCCACCGCTTCCCGCCTCGCCTGCCGCTCCTTGTCCTCCCGAGCCTCAGTGGCGACACGGCGTGCACACTCGAGCCGCCGTAGCTCGTCTGCCAGCAGCTTAGCGCGGGCACTGGTGGCGCTCGCGGTGGTGGTGGCACTGGTCGCGGTGGAGGCGCTCGTGGTGGTGGCGCTGGCGGTGGTGGCGCTGGCGGTGGTGGCGCTGGCGGTGGTGGCGCTGGCGGTGGTGGCGCTGGCGGTGGTGGCGGTGGCGGTGGTGGCGCTGGCGGTGGTGGCGCTGTCGGAGGCTGCACTGCACTCGAGGCTCGATGGGTGGAGAGCCCCACGCGCCGCCTCGACTGCCCGAGACGGCGCCTCGACTGCCCGAGACGGCGCCTCGCCTGCCCGAGACGGCGCCTCGCCAGCCCGAGACGGCGCCTCGACTGCCCCAGACGGCGCCTCGACTGCCCGAGACGGCGCCTCGACTGCCTCGCCACGCGCGTGCTCCAGAGAGCGACGCATGGCCTCGATGGCCTCGTCATACCTCTGGAGCTGCTCGTACGCGTGTGCGAGTCGGTAGTGGATCTTACTCAGGGGCTCACTGCTGCGGGGCGGCGCGGCGGAGAGGGCCTCGAGCCCGGCCTGCAGCGCCTCCGCGGGCCGCTCAAGCCGCAGAAGCGCCGCCGCTGAGTTGCTCAGAAGCACGGCGCGCATCGTGCCCGAACGCGCGGCGCCCGTCGCCACCTTGTCGTCCTCGTCGTCCTCGCTAGCCCCAGCGGCGAGCGCGGCTGCCTCCTCGCTGTCGAGGAGTACGCGCGCGCGCGCGTAGCAGGCGAGCGCCTTGCTGTGCGCCCCCGCCTTGAAGTGCTCGTTGCCGGCCGCCTTGGCCTCCGCGACGGTCGCACACTGCAGCGCAGCCTCGACGTCGGCCGTTTGGATGGCATCGCGCTTCTTGATGTCGCCGACACGCTCGGCGGCGCGCACGTCCGCCTCGGTCGCACTGACACGATGGCCGTTGAGTACGCCCATGGCCTGTACCAGCCGCGGGTCGTGCTGGATCAGGCGCATGCCGCCCTCGTGTGAACTCGTGCGCAGCTTCGAAACCGCCTCGCGGAACCCAGCATCGACCACGTGTGGGCGCGTGTCGGGATGGCATGCGAGAGTCTCGAAGACATCGGACCGGCGAAAAGCCTCGAGAGGCGGTGCCGGATGACGGCGCTGCGCATGCGGAACGTGCCCGCGCCTAGTCGTCATGCTGCGGCAGTGCCCACGCCCTGCGTGATCGGATAGTTCGGGCTGACGACAAGAAGCCGCCGTGTCGGGTGGGACGGGCCCTGGACGGGCGTGAGCCGCGGAGCTTTTGTGCGGAAACAGAGATGGAACCATCAGTGTTAACGTTCACATCCCCGAAAAAACAAGAACTTGAAGATCTTTGATTTCGGTGCGGAAGAGTTGGCGGAAGGCGAGCGAGGCCGCCAGGCGATGAGTTGCCTGCGGCTGCTCTCGCTGCTGCAAGCATGGACGCTCGTATCGGCACAGGGTATTAAATTCAACCCGCCACCATCGCCTCCTAGCCCACCACCTCCAGAGGCTACGATGATCTGCACGTTCACCCCGGATGCAAGTCAGCCTGAGATCTACTATGATCTTCGTTTGGCCGATGAAGCTCTAACGGGCAATCTGCGTGTGGCCGTCAAGAATCAGGCCGGCGCCATCACCGGCGACATTTACACGCGCATCTGCAGGCCACCCACGGTGACGTGCGGCCAAGGCAGCTATGCCTGCGACTCAGCAAACCCACCGTGCATATCGAATCCAGCCGCGATCGACGTATACCAGAACGGTGCAAAGTGCGTCGCCCCGGGCCATCTGAGAAACCACGTCTGGAGTCTGCAGAATCCAAACGACATCAAAGGCGGTGCGCAAATCACATTCAGCGGTGGCGACCCTGCGCGTGGCGGCTCTGGCGGCCTGCAGCGGCAATATGTCATGCAGCTCGAGTGCGATTGGTCCGTGAACTATCCGCAGGCTGTGAGCGGGACGGAGTCCACTTCCGCCTCAGTGATCACGTACACGGTGGTGGTCCGCACGAGCGGTGCGTGTGTCCTCCAGCCGCTGCCCCTGTGGGTCATCTCGTGTGTCGTCGGCGTCGCGATTCTCCTTCTTGCCATCGGCCTGGCGGTTGGCGGTCTGGTGGTACATCTGCACCGCAGAAGGACGGCAACCCGTGCGATGACCAGCCATACTGTGGAAGTAGCGACTTCTGCGGCGCCCTTTTACGACATGCAGCCGAACACTGCCTTCCTTTCCGCTACGCAGCCATCAACAGCCATCAACACAGTCCCCGGTCTCCCCGTGTTTGGGCTCGATGGCAAACCCATCATCAACACAGTCCCCGTGACGACTCCCGTGTTCGGGCTCGATGGCAAACCCATACAAATCTGAGGGATGAGTGAGGTGGTGTATTTGAAGAGCTGCGGGGCATCGAAAGCGCTCAGGGAGCGAGGGGAGCAATGGCCCACGTGCAAAGGGCTAGGGGGGGCACCGATCGTGGTGCGGCAATAGGACATGAAATAGGACGAGTGGAACAACCAAGGTACAGCGGAACTAGTCCAACCGTACCACTCAAACACAAACTCTGCCCTCCCGCGCTCCTGGTGGAGGTGGTGTGGATGCCGGCTGCCTTCGGCTGCCTCGGCCATGCTCGGCCTCCCGGCACGGCAGCGGAACCGAACATGATACATGTATGATCGTTCCTGAAAGTCAAGTCTAAACATAAACAACTGAAGACGGAGAATGTGTCTTGACTTGACTACCACACAACCTGCATGCATAGCGATGTGAACGAAACCAAATTTGGCAGTGAACACTCTCTCTCTGTCGCAATGCTAGCTTTTTTTGCCGTCGCCCTGGCGTATCCCTTGGGCGGCGGCGTTGCCCTATTGAGACACAACGACAACGACAACGACGGCAAAGGTGGAGGACAACACCACGAGAGTCATGACAGTCCTCGCGGAGCCCATGCACCAGAACCCAGCGCTCCGTCGTTGAGATCCGTGGGCAAATACCATCGACCACAAGTGGGAGAAGACCTACAAATGTGGGAGAGGAATATTGACGACCTGCTATTTCGACGACCTGATGTACCTCTCGAAGCTCCGGCCAGCGATGACATTGACCCCGAAGATCTCGACGACCTTGACATCGACGACCTAGACCTCAAGAACAAAGGTGAAGATGTTCTCGAGGCTCCGGCAAGCGAGGACCGCGAAGGTGGAGACGATCTCGTGTCGGCGCCGCCCGCACGTGAGGCCGTGTCGAAGGCACCGATCGTGTGCGACAACGACAACGGCATCGTCAAGTGCGACTTTGCCGGCGACAAGGCAATTCCTCAGGACGAGCTTGAGCTCCAGAAGGCGGCGGACGAGAAGGCGGCGGACGAGAGGGATGCCGAACGGGCGGAGGACGAGAGAGCGGCGGCTACGAAGGCGGACGCCGAGAGGGCAGCGCGAAAGAAGCTGGCGGACGAAAAGGAGGCGAGCATGACGTTGCCGAAGCCGACCTCGCCGATCTTGGCACCACCGGCGTATGAGACCAACCATAGCAACGATTGGTACATCGATGAGCTCGACCTCGACAACAAATATGCAGACGAGCCCGAGGCTCTGGCCAATGAGGATCCCGAAGCTGGAGACGATGTCGACGACGTGGACCTCGACCGTTTCAACCACCTCGATATTGACGACCTGGACCTCAAGAACAAAGGTGGACACGACATGGGGAACACAGGTGGACACGACATGGGTCACGACCTCAAGGCTCCGGCCATCGGGGACCACAACGGCGCACACGATCTCCCTTCATCTCCGGCGCGTGAGAGCACCCCGAGTGACGGTTGGTATGCCAACAATCTGGATCTGCTTCAGCCATCGCCGCCATCGCCGCCATCGCCATCGCCGCCATCGCCATCGCCGCCATCGCCATCGCCGCCATCGCCATC
>Ga0210240_100978_pt1 | contig 23757 bp, 13 predicted proteins | sample ChrtobMetP5a_4mM_FD_155463 | JGI IMG/M metagenome (GOLD analysis project Ga0210240, IMG submission 155463) | Chrysochromulina tobin associated microbial communities from unialgal haptophyte culture, Seattle, Washington, United States - P5a_4mM | ecosystem: Host-associated > Algae > Haptophytes >...
TCACGCACCACCTGCGCCTCATCTCGCTCGCCGCCGTGATCGGCGCGGCGCTCCCCGTCGCCATCTGGGCGAAATCCAGGAAATCTCACCTCCTTAGCGGCGCCCCGCTTGCTGGCCTGTTGCCAGTAGTCATGTAAGCGCGCCCCCCCGGGGACGCGCCTGCATGAGCGCCGCTGTACTGTGTGGTCCTGTTTTAAATTCACACACACTCGCGCACACCACGTGCACCCCGTGATAGCGATGCCCGGTGGCTCAGAGTCAACCACTGCGGCGGTGCGCCGTGCGCTCGAGTTGGGCACGACGGCCGTGCAAGAGGTGCGGACCGCGGCCGCGGAGGAGCAGCGCAAGGCCCTCGAGGACAACAATCGGCATTGGGAGGAGCGCCTCCGCGCGGAGGAGCTACGGTGGGAGAGTGCGAGCCGCACTGCCCAGGCTACACTAGGCGAGCGGCTGACGCAGCGCTTTGAGGCGGCAGCTACTGAGCAACTCACCAAGGCGTTGGCTGCCGCAAAGGCTGCGTACGCCAAGGAGGCGATGGCGGCGCAACGGGCGGCTGTTGACGAGGCAGTCGCGGCGTGCGCCAGGGAAGCGGCCGTTGCACAAATTAAGGCGGTGGAGGCGGAGAGGCGGCGCTGCATCGCCGAGGCAGAGCAGTCGCCACGTCAGAGGGCACAGGGGGATGCCGCAGAATCGAAGCAGGCCCTCAACGAGACCCAACGGCTCACGAGAGAGCTCGCCCTGACGGCTGGGCGTGTCGAGGCGGCAGAGGCGCGCGCGGCCATCGAACGGCAGCTGCTCGCTTCGGCCGTCTCGGACGAGGTTGCCACGGCCGTGCAGCATGCGACGGAGGCAGCGGTGCGTACGACTGTCGCCGAGTGCCAGGAGACGACGCGCCAGCTACTCGTCGAGGCGCGCCGAGTATCCGAGGTGAGGGAGCGGCAGGTAGTTCTGGACGCCATCGCTGCGATGAGTATGGAGACGCGAGAGATATGAGATCAAGGGGCCTTCCACGCCAAAGGAATCCAAAGCGGGTACAACAACAACATCTATTCTCCTCTGCTATCTCGTGGTGTGGAGGAAAAAGAAACCCGGGTAATCGCAGCAGAGCGATGAGCGTGTACGTCCACACGGTACAAATACTAGGATCGGTTGGAATTGTGGATAAAAAGATGCAAAAATTACGTTGAATGCAACCGGAACCGCTGCAAACGCCGAAAGCAACACTGACTGTGCTAAGCCGTATCGAGGCTGTCGATGAGGAGCTGCAGAGGCTCGCTCAGTGCTGCGTGCTGCTTGGACACCATTCGGCGAACGTGGCGTTCGATGAAGACCAGCAGACCATCCCGGAGATCGGAGACTTCTGGATCACGCAGCGGCACCATCGCGGCGCGCTGCTCGGCCGCAGGCGCGGAGAGGAGCTCGATGAGGAAGACCTGCCAAAAGAAGATGGCGCGCTCGGGCAGGCCGTGCCACTTGACCACCTTGAGTACGCTCACCGGTACGGCGCCCTTGCACAGCAGCTGCGCGAGCAGCTTGGCCGTGTTTGCCGCGCGATGGAGCGTGAAGTCGCCGAGCTGCTTGAACGCATCCCAAAAAGCAAAGTTCATCGCGAAGCGCACCTCGCGGAAGGTCTCACAAAGCCGAGCACCGAGGAGTGAGTAGTACCGGTTGAAGATCCCCTCCTGCCCACAGCAATCGAGGAGCACTCGCACAAGCTCAGGCTGCTGAGCTCGCTTCAATTTGAGCTTCGTCAGCCGGCCGTGCGCGTCGATGTAGTCGTCCGCGCCCATGATGGCCACAAAGATCTGGCGGCGCACCTCAGTGTTCATCCGCTGCCCTTCGGCAAGGCGCAATAGACGCGCCTCGACACTCACCACGCCGGCACCGCCACTGGCTGCTCCGCCACGCTCGCGCGCCGACGCCGACGCGCTACCACCATCCTCACCTGCGCCGGAGGTGCCACTTGGTGCACGCCCCGCCCACGCTGACCCAACTAGCCACCAGCGCCCACGCTCATCGGCATGCACGAGCTCATCCCAGCTCACCTTGAACGGCGGTGGCTCGTGTAGCCCACCTTTGCTCGCGAGTTGCTTGAGCCACTTTTGCAGCCGTCCGAGCGCTCCGTCCGCCGCGCCCTGCTCCCTCGCGCGCTGCTTGTTGTTCTTGAGGTCCGTGAGCATGCCGATGAACACCTGGGCGCGCGGGCTTGGTCCGGAAGCTGCCGCGGACACTGTCGCCGTTGCCGCCGCTGCCGCCGCTGCCGCTGCCTTCGCAGTCGCCGTGCTCTTCCCAGCCCCGCTCGCCGCCGTCGATGATGCTGCCGGTGCCGCCTCGCTCGAAACGGTGCTCGGCACGGCGCTCGGCATGGCGCTCGACACGGCGCTCGGCACGGCGCTCGGTACGGCGCTCGGTACGGCGCGACTCTGGACCTCGAGGATGATCTGTTTGAGGGCTGCCGGGTCGTCCGCGCGCAGCTGAGGCCCAATCGCTCGGAGCAGCACGATGAGCACCTGTAGCTCTGACTCCGAAAAGCCGCGCACCAGCCGAGCGACAAGCTCGTACAGCAATGCCGCGTGCACCGCGCCAAAGTTGAACAGATGACCCAGCAGCAGCGCCGCGTTGCAGCATGCATGCTCCTGCCCGTCGTCCGACGCAACGGCCGCCATGTGGGCGCGCTCAAAGGCAATCACGGTCGCCTCGACAATGGCGCTGAGAACTTGCTGGCCGAGGCGGAGCGAGAGCGCGCGCACAAGCGCCGCGTTGAGCAGTACAAGGGGTGCCAGGATTTGCGTCTCGCTCAGGCAAGTGCCCAGCATCGTGCGGGCGAAGACACGGCCAACGCCACCGACGGAGCCGTGTCCGCCGCCGAAGAGGCTCGCGAGCTCCTCGGAGATTCCGGGCATCGTCTGCTCTGTCAGCTTGTTGAGCAAGCCACGAACCTGACGCGCGGTTGCACTGCTCACGCTGTCGTCTGCCGACACCTCCACCGCGCGCCGCGCCGCCGGCGGCACGTACTTCGCACCTGACTCAGCTGCACGCCTAGCTGCCGGCGGCACGTACTTGGGCGCAGGCGCCGCGGCCGCGGGCGCTGTGGCCGCGGACGTACGCGCGACTGAAGCGGGCTTCACAGCGGGCTTCACAGCGGCGGCGCCCTCGACGCCTTTGGGCAGCCTGGACGGCAACACGACCTCCTCGCCCTCGCCCTCGTCCTCGTCCTCAAATTCCTCCTCGTCCTCGTCCTCGCCGTCATCGTCGTCATCGTCGACGACGTCGTCGTCGTCACCAGCCTCGAATGCGTCGAGCGCTGCAAGCGCACCACTTGTGCCATCAGCATCATCATCATCCATCTCTTGATCCTCGTCCTCGTCCTCGTCCTCATCCTCGTCCTCGTCCTCGTCCTCGTCCTCGTCCTCGTCCTCGTCCTCCTCCTCCTCCTCCTCCTCCTCGCCATCGTCCACCTCCTCATCGCCAGCTTCGAAATCGTCCAGCGCGCTCAGCGCCGACTTGGACGCCGTCGACATTTCCAAAAGGTCGCCCAAGCCATCCTTCTTCATCTCCTTTTGCAGACGTTCCATCGACTTCTGGCCCTTTCCCTTGCGCATACCGAGCTTGCGCTCGAGCGTCTCGATCTCGTCGTCGAGCGTGTCGCGCGCGGCGCCGCCGCTTTTGTTGATCAAGCCGCGCTCCTGCAGCATAAGCTCAAAGCTGCTTGGCGTATGCTGACGCTTGGCAGATTTGGGAGCCTTTGAGAGTGGTGCTTTGCTAAGGTCGTCGTTCTTGCTGCCGGCAGTACTTGGACGCTCGCGCTTTGCGGCGGGAGCTGGCGCTGCAACCGGCGGCGGTGGTGGTGGCGGAGGCTCTGGCGCGTGTCGCGTCGCATGTTGCACTCGACTTTGCTTCTTCAACTGCCGATTCTGCTTGCGCTGCTCCTTGCGCGAGAGACGGCCGCTTCCTTCACGCGGCGCGCTGACAACGCCGTCGGGCAACTCGAGCTCATCGCGCAGGGCTTGCGGGAGCCGAGTGGTCCACGGCAGCTTCTTCTTCTTGCCAAATTTTCCAGCTCTGGGGCCGCGCATCGCGACGGGCCAAGGTGGACGTGCTCTGACTGCGACCACGTCGCAGGTGTGTGAACTGGAATCCTGGTGTGGTGTGAGGTACCGGGTACCGGGTATCGCAAATCTATACAGTGGAAAGCAAGTTTTTCCGTGCCGCGAACAGAACGGTGTGAAGACGCTCCAGACTGGTCATTTACATATATGTGACTTGAAATTGCATGCAAGTGTTCGACGCCACACACGCGACAAGGAACACGAACCAAATCCGCGGTCACGCGTGATTTATGCCTCGCTTCGCTGTGCTTGTGGCGTCGCTCTCGTTCGCCCAGCGGACGAAGGAAGTTCGAAATGGCGAAATGATAGATCTCACAGGTGGTCGGAAGCCAGAGACAGAATTTTCACCGGAAGTCATTCGCATGTTCGACGCCATCACGTCGAACAGTCCTGACGTTGTCAATGGGGCACTCGCCGCGCTGCCTCAGGGCGCAATCGACATTCGTGGACCACGTGGCAATACTCCACTCTTTGAGAGCGTCCTCAAGCACCATGTCCATTCGGTCGGGCTGCTGCTGAAGCGTGGCGCCAACCCGCGTCTGATCAACGTCGACGGCTACGACGCGCTGGATGCCGCCGCCTTTGGTGGCTGCGCGATGTGCGCGCACGCGCTCATCGAGGCTGGGCTGGACCCGAAGACTGTGCGCCACGATGGCTTCAACGCGCTCCATCGCGCCATCTGGGGCGACACGCCCCAGCACACCGAGACGGTCAAGGTGATCCTCGAGGCAGGCGTCTCGCCGAGCATGATTGCCAACATGACTAGCACTCGACCGGACCAACAGAGCGGGCCGGTACCTCCGATCAACATGGTGAACGAGAATGAAGCCACCAAGGCGCTGCTCGAGGAGTGGATCCTCAAGGAGGCCAACGGAGAGGTGGGGAAGCCCACCAAGGCGCAGAGCCTGCCGAAGGCGAGCACGACGAACGCTCCGCCTTCCAAGAAACGACACCTAGAAAAGGTTGAGCGGTTGGTTCCGAAGAACAAGGGGGCCCGTTTGGATACTAGTTTGGAGACCCCGCGGGGCAACCAGGCGAAGCCCGACAAAAAGGTGGCGGCAAAGTTCACGGGGAAAGAGCCGAAGGAGGAGTTGTGAAAGGGGCAGAAGCAAGGCGAGGGCCGCGGCGGATCAAGGCGGAGGGTCACCACACGCGGTGGCGAATCGTATCATGTCGAGTAAATAAGTTTTTCGTTTTTTGCTTTTTTGGCGCGATGTTTAGGCGCCGATCGGCCACGCACGAAACTATACGAAATCTCGAAATCTCGAACACTTTAGTTTAGGAATTGAAGGGACATAATCACGTTTCGAGATTTATTGGGACTTCATCAAACAAACATTCAAGGGCTCGTCATTCCTAATGCATTGATTCATTCGCGGCGTCAAAAACCGAGCATTCGTGTCGCGCAGCCGGATCAAGAATGCGCCGGACGCTGATCGCACTCGCGGTCGTAGCGCACGTCAGGGCCTTCCACATCCCGTTCGCAGCCACCTCAAGGCGAGCGCTGGCAGCTGAATCGGTGGCCCCTGCGCGCGCCCCGGTCGCAGCGGTCCAGATGCGCATGCCCAACGCCATGGATGATGGAGTTTTTCAGTTCAACAAGTTTCTCATCGACACAGTGTATGATGTGATTTGCCTGATCTACAACAAGAACGACCTGAGTAAGCACAGCATTGAGCAGTGCGCCTCACGCTTCTACGTCCTCGAGACTGTCGCACGGGTTCCTTACTTCGGGTACCTTTCGGTTATGCACCTGAAGGAGACATTTGGGAATCGCGCAGTCGGCGACAAGGATCGGATGCGTACGCATTATGCTGAGGCGGACAACGAACTGCACCACCTGCTGATCATGGAGTCTCTCGGCGGCAACTCGAGCCTCTTTGACCGCACGCTCGCGCAGTCCATGGCGTTCGGGTACTACTGGTACGTTGTCGGAGTCTACAGCTTTTCGGAGCAAGCGGCCTACCACCTGAGCGAACTGATCGAGGACCACGCGTATAACACGTATGACAAATTTCTCTCGACCAACGAGGATACGCTCAGAAAGATGCCCGTGCCCGCCATCGCCCGCAAGTACTACGAGGAGGAGAACCCCTTCATGTTCGACCTATTCTGCACGGTCAAGGAGGCCAAAGGAGAGCCGTCTAGCCTTGCTTCGCGTCCAAAGCTCGAATCGCTGTACGACGTGTTTGTCAACGTGCGGAATGACGAGCGCGAGCACTGGAAGACGCTATGTAACCTCGTCCAGTACGAGGACATGCGCGGAGTCGGCCAAGTGGTTTCGTCCACTCGCTCGACACCAAAGGAGCTCGTGGCAGTTGGGGCCGCAGATAACTCAGCATAGTCGTGAAATGGATTGGAGCACGCGCATGTACGATGATACGATACTTTGTGTGTTACGCGAGGGGTGGTTATAATCCTCAAGGGGTCTCGTATAATCCTCCTGACTGTGTGTACTCTCGTCTCCTCCTCGCTCCCGTCCTGCGTCCTGGCTCCTGCTCCTGGTCGCGCCCGCGCGCGGCCCGGGTTAGGGGTTACGGCACAACCGGTAGGACGGCTAGGACGGGAGTTTAATGGAGAAACCGACGTCAAAGCGGCGCCACAAAAACGAGCGTATTACCGAGGACATCGCTCACACAACACAAAGCATCAGACAAGCTCCGCTTCCGACGGCTCACCCAGCTCCGGGCGGCGCCTCTTGCTCAGGGTGCTGTAGACATAGAGCAGCGCCTTGGGCGTGATGCCCGGGATGTCACCCGCGTCCTTAAGGGTGGCCGGCTGCCGTTTGGTCAGCTTCTCCACCTCCTCGGTCGAGAGGCATGGGATGGCCGCGTAGTCAAAGTCGCCCGGGATGCGCGCGTGCCCGTTGACGCTGATCCGCTCCACCTCCTTCTCTTGGCGCTCGAGGTACTTGGCGTACTTGACTGAGATCTCTACCGATTCGCGCCCGAGCGCGGGCAGCGGCGCGCCCCCTGGCTGCTGGCCCTCCTTCCATCCATGCGGCACCTCCGCCATCGCAAGCTCGACGGCCTCAAGCGCTGCGTTGGGCACCGATAGGATCTCCTCCGCCGAGCGCTTCTCGCCGCTCGGCTTGACTGCAAAGCCACGCTCAGCCCACTCCTTGTTCGGGAGTGAGAAGGAGCGAAGGGAGTGCAGCCCCGTCTCGATAGCACTCACCTTGCGCCGGAGCATCTCGTAACGCTCATCGCCCACCAGCCCCGCCTGCCGACCAAGCTCTGTCAGGCGCGTATCCGCATTGTCCGCGCGCAGCAGCAGCCGATACTCCGCGCGCGAGGTGAACATGCGGTAGGGCTCCTGCGTGCCCCTCCCGACCAGGTCGTCGACGAGAACGCCCAGGTAGCCCTGGTCGCGGCTGATGAGCAGCGGTGGCTTGCCAAGCGCCGCGAGCGCCGCGTTCGCGCCTGCGACGACGCCGAGCGACGCAGCCTCCTCGTACCCGGTGGTCCCGATGATCTGGCCAGCGAGATGCAGCCCCGCGCACTGACGAACCTCGAGGGCGTGGGTCAGGCAGCGCGGGTCGACGTAGTCGTACTCGACGTCGTACGCAGGCTGCACGATCCTCGTGTGCTCAAGCCCCGGTATCGACGCGATGATCTGCTGCTGCACGTCGAGCTCGAAGGCCGAGGAGATTCCGTTGGGGTAGACCAAGCTCGTGTGGCAACTCAACCCCTCCGGCTCGAGCCACACGATGTGCGACTCGCGCTGCGGGAAGCGCTCGACCTTGGAGAAGAGCGACGGGCAGTAGCGCGGCCCGGCGCCCTTGCCGCCGCCGGACTCATACGCTGGCAGCTTCGCCCTGTTCGAGCGGACAATGTCGTGCGTCGCTGCAGTGGTGTACGTCTTGTGGCAGGTGATGAGACGGTGTGCCTGCGCGACAGTGCCGCCCTCGTTCATGTACGAAAAGGGAATGGCCGGATCCTCGCTCGGCTGTGCCTCGAGCTTGCTGTAGTCGATCGTCGCGCCGTCGAGCCGCGCCGGCGTCCCAGTCTTCAGACGACCGAGCGGCAAGCCAAGCTCATGGAGCGTCGTCGCGAGCGCGGTGGCGGGCGGTTCGATCTCATCAGAGCGCTCGCTGTTCTTGGCACGCGTGAAGCGTCCAGCAGGTCGGCTCGTGCGTCCGACGTGCACCACGCCGCGCAGGAACGTGCCCGTCGTCAGCACCACGCGCGGCGCGAGCAGCCGCTCGCCATCGCCGGTGACGATGCCGCCCACCCTCGACGAGCCGTCCGGCAGTCGCTCGACGATGAGGTCCTCGACGGACGCCTCGTGGACGCGAAGTCCTGGGACGGCAAGAATCGCCTCGCGCACCGCCGCGCGGTACAATTCGCGGTCCGCCTGCGCGCGCGGGCCCTGAACGGCCGGCCCCTTGCGACGGTTGAGCATGCGGAAGTGGATGCCGCCCTGGTCGATGGCGCGCCCCATGATGCCGTCCAACGCATCGACCTCGCGGACGAGGTGGCCCTTGCCGATCCCACCGATCGACGGGTTGCACGACATCTCGCCAATCGTGTCGATGCGCTGCGTCACGAGTACGGTCGCCGCTCCGGCCCGTGCGGCCGCCGCGGCCGCCTCCACGCCCGCGTGGCCGCCTCCGACGACGATGACGTCGACGGCGCTGCTGTCGGAGACGTGGCAACGCACGCAAGGGCTGTGTCGGCGAGCTACGTGCGGCGGCTGCTGCGGCAAGAGCAGGAGGCTGGGCAGGAGGACTGAGCGCAAAACCATCAGACCAGGTCCGCCCGAGCGCGCAATCTCAAACTTGAGGGCAGTCTCTGATTGCAACGATTCGAGAAGATGACTTGAGGAACTGAACAGGTAACGGTGGTGATTCACACTTTATGAAAGGTACTGACGAAGTGAAAGGAAACGGCAAAAAACCGACCTGGGAATGGTGAACAGTGCCAACAGTGCGGCACCCTTGTCGCTACCGCCATGGCCTCGAACGGCAGAGGAAATCATATCAAGCCGGAGAGGCAGTCATTCGGACGATCTCGATCTCTTAGCGATTGAGGCCGACGTCAAGATCACAGTGGCGAACGAGTCGCTCAAGCGGTTGCGCGGCGAGAAGTATCAGCTGCTCGCCATGATCGAGGCGTTGAAGAGCGACATTGCAAAACTGCCGCTGATCGAGCAGGAGGTGCTCTTCCACGCTGATCGCGCTGATAGGAAAGAGCGCCAGGTTCAGGACCTGGAAGCGCGAAATACCCAGCTCGAGGTCCTCGCTCACGCCCGCATGAGGTCCCACAAGCAGCTCCAATCGGCGGCACAGTTACGTAGCCTTCTCCAATGCAGCTGGTCGTTATTGTTGGCCGGCGCTCTGCAAAAGTGGCGCGTGGCCGTGCTTGTGCTCATTCACGAGCCGCGCGATGCTGAGCTCGCGCAACTGCAATACCAAAACCTGCTCCTGCAACGCGCTGCCGGACAAATGCTCCGGCAGTCGAAGCAGGAGCTTGGCGCGACGGTTATGTGGCAAGCGTATCGTCGCGCAGAGTACTCGCTGATCGTCACCGCATGGGAGCGCTGGGTAGATGTGCCGCGGGCGCTGGAGACATACCAGAGATTCTCAGCAGGGCGAGCCATCAGTCATTACTCAGATCCCGTCGGGCCGGAGCACGCGCCTCGCACGCGGATCCGCGGCGGATACTAGCTTAAGCCCAGGATACAGTCTTAATACAGTCTACTAGTTGGCAGGAATGCGAATCCCCTCCCACAGGGCTCGCGGTTGTAACGGACATCCATTTTTCAAACGCGATCGACGTCCGCTTCATCGCGCGCTATTTTAAGCGCTATTAAAGTATTATTTTATATTTAACGACGAACCGTCCCCGGGTCGCGCACCGGGACCACGCCACCGTCGTAACACGAAACACCGTCTCCACCGTCACCGCGGCGTGCGCGCGTCGCACACGGACACGCGTGTCCGGCGTCGACACTTCACACGGTCACACGTATCGATGTCAATGCAGCACGGCATCACACCGCACGTCATTTCGGAACTACACGGTTTGACGCTCCACTCCTGAGATCACTCCGCTGGTACCGTACCATTTTACCGCCACGCGGCACTGCCACGCTGTCGCGCAGCCCGCTCCGCCCCCACACCCAGTTGGAGGGCGCCTGTTGGGTGTGGGGGCGGAGCGGCGGCTTGCGAGAGAGTAAGCGAGAGAGCTCTTAAGAGAGCTCCGCTCGGCTTGATCTTCGACGGCTTGGCGGGAGAGTTCTGGACGGCGCTCGACGCAGCGCCCAACGCAGCGCTCGATTGGCGGGAGGATGCCGTGGCACTGCCTGAACGCCTTCTCACCGTGTCACTGTGGTCGGTCGTTGAGGACCACGTTATCGTGTCGAGCTCCTGCTTTCGCTTCATGACTGCGTCGAGCTCCTCCTTGTCGCCGCCAGCGACATATCCACGTATTCGAACAGCGGTGCCGTCCCTGAGCGCCTCCATCAGCGCCTCGCCGCGCTTCATGAGCTCGCTCACCTCGACATGTGCGGCGATGGCTTGCTTGGTGGTCGAGCGTCGCTCGAGCTCCGCCCTCCCAAGTCGGCCCTCGTCGATCTCGGCACTCGTGGCTGCGCCGCATCGGATCTTGGAATTGATCGCCTCAATGAGACGGTTGAGCTCGGCCCTTGACATGGTCTTGCGCACCGCATCAGCATGCGCACCGCCATCGGCCCGTCCTTCATCCTCATCGCCATTTCCCCTCGCTTCGGCGCGACTTTCCGCGACTTTCTGCTTGAGAAAGCTAACCATGTGGAAGGCGCTGCTATTGGCCAGCACAGCATAGTCTTTGGGCCGCTGAGTACTGCTGATCACCGGAGCCGACGACGGGCGCGCGACTCGACATGGAGCCTTTGGTGGTGCCCGATGCAAAGCGGCCGGTGTCTCACTGAGCAGCCAGAGCGCCGATGTGTCGGTGTTGCCATTATGCAGCCTCAGCACATCTTCACACTTTGAGGGCACCGCGCCGGTCATCTCCTGGAGCAGAGACACCTTCGCCGGGTCGATGTGCATAGGCCCACCTGCAGGCCTTGTGACAGTCCTTGTGCGATGAGGAGTGGTACAAGTAACAAGAGTCCCGACGAAGGCCCGTGCCTGTGTGCTGGCATCGACTGCTGGCTCTGCCCATTTGCAGGCCGATTGGGGAGATGGAGATTTCGCTTGGCCATCATGCCACACTCCCCTGGACCAGTGTGCTGTCGGCCGCTGACGAGAATCTCCGATTGCTCCTGGCGAGGTGGCGTGCGGAACGTAATGCGGAACGCGACACGACGCCCAGCTGGATGCGTGCATGGTGAGCGTGGCATGCGAAGAACTAGGGGTCAACTTGATGCTGCTGCCAGCGCTGGGCACGAGCTTTGCGGTCGCGGGCATGACGTCGTCAAACGGTCGGTGCCAAACGCGCATGGACGTATAAGCGGTGGGCTTTGGCAAGCATGGCATGCTGTGCGATACGCTCATGACAGTCGCCAGCTTTTGCTGCACACGAGCGGCTGCTAGCGAACTAGCACTTGGTTGCAGAGAATAGATCGCAACATTGGAGGCGGCGCCCATTCAGCCACCGCCGCCACCGCCACCCGAATGTGTGCTACAGGAGCTGCCGTAAGCGGCCCTCCACCGACTTCAAGGCCTATGACTGGAACAGCACGCCTGGAAAGAAGGATGTCTATGAAAATGCATGCTCTCTCTCAGATTGTGCATGTTCACAGCCTTTGGTTGAAATTCGACACACAAGACACCGGACCGGCGTACATACGGATGCGGTTACCACTAGCTCGGGGACCCCTGGACACCCCTATTAAACACACATTCATAGTACACTACAGTCTTCCCCCCTCATTAAGAAAACAGGAATTTTAGGCTTGCCGTAGTTTCTTAGCGCCTTTGGCGCACCATGGGCTGGTTTCTTAGCGGGCCGGCCGATCAGGTGCTGATCGTTTTGGGCGTTTTCTTACACCTATTTCTAAGCGTTTTCGTCAGTTGCGTACTAGCGTACACCACTACATGTACATTGGGGGGGTACTTAAAGGGGGTGGGGAAGCTGCGCGTACACTAGAGTGTCGATTCCTGAGCTGACCTTGTCGGTGTCAGCGCGTATGCTGGTCGCGGATGGCGGCGCGGTGGGCTTCAAGATCGCGGCCTGAACCGCCGAGTGCAGAGCAGCTCGCCTTCAGCAAGGAGATTGCAAGGAGAAGGTAAGGAGAAGGAGGTGCCAGGTGATGCGCTGGTTGGCGTATCAATTCTCTACAATTGGCCGGTGGTGGGCTGGTGCATGGGACAGATCGTGGAGCGCAACACGGATGGGCGCTTGTTCAAGACGATTGGTGGTGAGCGAGTGAAAGTAAATTTTCTCATATTCTATGAGATCGCCCAGCAGACTGTGAAGACAGTGTTACGCCTGGATGACTATGACAGTGAGTGGGTTTTGTTGGCAAGCATCGACACCACAGTCCCAATAGAGCCGGGGCCCGAGCCAGGCGCACACAGTAGCTGGGCTTGCGGACCCGGCCCGGACGTGGACGCGGACATGTAGAGAGAGTGACCAGCGGGCCCTCACACCTCTAGCCATGGGCTGTTTTCTTAGAGCCCCAGGGCACTTTTGCTTGCCGTAGTTTCTTAACATCGTGTTTTCTTAATGGGGGGGGAAGACTGTACTACATGTAGAGAGCCCTGTCTTATAGCTAAAGTGGTTATACTTATAGCATCTGTTCTGTGAGCACTTTTACGGCCGCACAGCGGCCGAGGTTTTAGCAGTTTGTCATCGACCCTCACGGGCACACGCGGGGAGGTTTTACCGGTACCGGGTACTGTACCGGTATACATGTACCGGTTTTTCAGGCCAACGCGAAATGCAGGGCGTGCATCAAGCGCTTGTGCTACTCGCCGTCACCTGCAGCGCGTATCAAGGTGGCGACCAAGCGGATCGGTGGCCAGCGCCGACGCAGACGAAGCGGATCAAGGTGCAGCACCTCTCACCGTTCGTTGGCCGGCACAATGGTGGTCTGCTGGTCAACGTGACCGGCAAAGGTGTGCCGTCTGCCCGCCCGGTGTGATTCTGATTTCACGTCGTGTGCAGCAAAAGCCTGGTGTGATTCTGAGCTGATGGCTTCTCATGCATGGTGCGGCAGGTTTTTTAGTTTCGGCATACCCGAGGTGCAAATTTGGGGCCATGGAGGTTGCAGCCACAATTCAGTCTCCGACGCTCATCCAGTGTTACACGCCCGTCAACACAGACTTCACCCCTGAGACGCCGTACAACATGCAGAACAAGGTGCTCGAAGTCTCATTGAACGGCGTGGATTTCACGTCGAGCAGCAAAATTTTCACTTACTACGATCACTCACGAGTCTTTGTGAGCTTGCTGGAGCCGCAAGGCGGGCCCCTAGAAGGCGGCACCTCCATCACGGTGCATGGCAGCAGCTTCCGGTTCTCTGAGCACCTGCGGTGCACTTGGGACGACAATTCCGATCCAACGCTCAAAGTGAACGCGACTTTCATCGACGGAAACGTCATGCTCTGTGGCTCGCCGCCGTCAAATGTGTCCGGCGTGCGCACCGTCAAGGTGGCGCTCGATGACTTTCACTTTTCGGCGCAAGGGCGTGAGTGGACTTACTACGATCCGACATTGCTCATCGTCTCGATCGTGGATCCGATTGGTGGTCCTGCCCGCGGTGGCACACTGATTGAGGTTCTCGGCACGGGGTTTGAGCGCTTGGGTGGGCAGGTGCAACACGGCAGCCCCGCCTTCGGCGCCAATCACTCCTCGTATCCGCATCGTCGCATCGACCACGGCGTCTTTTGCAAGTTCAGCTTTGACGCGGCGCGCGCTCCTCGCGGCGAGGATCCGTGGTGCACCCAGATCGACGACACCCTCATTTCTGACCGGACGGAGCAGACGGACTACTACGACGGCCTGCTCGACACCAGCCCGTTGCCCAGCGAGGGTGCTGCGGCGCTGTCGCGCGCGGCGAGCAATCGTCATCTGCGCAACTTTTCGTGCTTCACGACGTCGACGACGCCCTCGTTAGGCGTCGTTACCTCCGTGGTGCAGGCCACTTATGTGGATTCAAACAAGATGCTCTGCGAGACTCCCCCGTTTGCGGGGCTGCTCCGGTACAATCGAGCCGTGCTTCGGGTACACGTGACCCTCAATGGTGACTTCCACGACCTTGCATCACTCTCCAACTCGAATGCCACTTTCACCATCTACGACCCTCGCGAGGCGCGCGTCCGCAGCATGTTAAGGACTGGCGGGCCCATCAACGGCAGCACGTACGTCGAGCTGTACGGCAAGCTCTTCTTCGACTTCTCATCAGTCATGCGGGCGGGCTACGAGCATGTCCTGCGGTGCCGCTTTGGCATCGCCGGGGAGACGAATGCAACCCGGTTGCGTGACACCGCAGTTGCGTGCTACTCACCGCGGCTCTTTGGCTTTGGCCATCGGCAGGGAGTCAGCGTCGACGTGACGTTCAATGGGCAGGACTACGTCGACGGACCCGATGTCAGGTTCATCTACTCGCCACTGGACCGCTATCAGATCGATGGAGTATGCCGCGACGCTTATGGCGGAGCCATTCACGGCAGCACCTGCACCAACAACTACACGGGCATTGCCATCAGCGCTCTCTTCCCTCACGGTGGCCCTGCCGACGGCGAGACGCATATCGTGGTCGTCGGCCGCCTGTTCGAGGTGCAAGGCCCGTCGATCCTTTGCAAGTTTGGCAACCTGTCCATGGTCAACGCAACCTTCCTAAACAATAGCGCGGTGCTGTGCACGACGCCAGCAAACCCCCACATGGCAGGGCATCAGTTCATCGACCACTCGGTCGAGGTGACGCTCAACGGCGAGCCCAACTTTCTCACCAACAGCCAGATCCCGTTCGTGTACTACGACCACAACGTGACGCTCGCTGTCTCGTCCATTTACCCTCGCGCGGGCCCGAAGACGGGAGGCAACACTATCACCGTCTACGGCACGGGCTTCCGCGTTCTGGGCGGCACGATCGTCCGCTCTGGGCCGAACTGCACAGGAGGTTTGGAGACTTTGGTGGGAGGCAGCCGTCGGTGCTCGGAGCCCGTGGTTGACGGCACTAATCGCGGCCTGCAATGCCTCTTTGGCAGTGTGCCGCCGGTGCACGCCTACTTCTTGGATGACATCGACGCGTCAGATCAGACGCCGGCACTGCGACCGCCGGAGGCGGTGGTCGCCGAAGCGGACGCGGACGGCGATCGCGTCGGCACTGCGATCATCTGCGAACTTCCGCCGCTGCCCGGCGAAGAGGAGCAATCGTGGATTCCCGGCCAAAATGAGCGGCAGCTGCTGCCGGGCAGCCCTCACAGCGTGTGCGTCGAGGTGACGCTCAACGGCCAACGCTCGCAGGCCTCCAGGAATTGCGTTCAGTTCACATACTACGACACATGATCAGGGTGTGTTGCGCGTCGGGCCGTCGCCAACGTGCGAGCAGCATAGTTGCCTTTGTGTTTGTCTCCTTAGTCGGTGCCGGGGCGGCACGTGTGCGTCTCGTCTCGCTGCGCGGCGGGCGCGCCGGGGCCGGGATTCTGACGGCCCAGCACCGCCGGGGCAGCTCACAGGGGCGGCCGCCGTGGAGCGTGGTACGTCCGAGCACCGAGGCAGCCGACGCGTTTCTTGTACGTTTCTTGCATCTTGGGTCTACGGCTACGGGTACCGGCGGTCCCCGCATAGCGCTATACGATATGGTCAATGGTGGTCTTCCGAGGGACGCCGCGACGGACGGCAAACCCGACCGGGTGTATACCGCTTGCACGCCTAACACCCGACGCGCTAGACGGAAAACGCGCCCGGCGGCCTAACGCCGAAATGCGAATTAGAGTAAAGTTAGAGTCGTAATACTTACGTAAACCACGGCGGGGCACGGGCGGTCGGGCCGGGCCAGGCGGCCGCGCTGGCGCGTCGCACGGCCGACCGTGCACCTCGAATCCCGGCCGGGCATGCGTCCTGGGTCGAACCGAAACCGAACTCGAGCGCTAGGTTGCGTTGTAGGTACACACGATACAGTTTACAGTATCACTATCAGTAATCAACGGTCTGGGGGAAGGGTATAGGTGCAAGGTGGAAGCAAATCCCGAATCGGACGAACGCTTGGCCTCCGATCCCGGTTACAGAGGATGGGAAGCGGGTAGTGCTCTCACGGTTGGCCTTGGGCGTTCGCACCCGCTTGACCATCTCGGCGGCCTCGAGGTGCTCATTGCGCAGCTGCGCGGCTGTTGGCAATCTCGAGCGCGGCGGCCGACTGGACGCGGCGCAGGGTCGACTTCTTGTCGCCCTTGAGTGCATCGAGCAGCTCATTGCGCATCCCGCCACCGCCGGCACCCCCCACCATCGCGACGCCAAACTTGACCGCGGAAGGTCTGACCCCCGGCGGTGGCGGTGGCGGCGGCGGTGGTGGCAGCGGTGGTGGCGCAGGAGCCACACCGTGCATTGGCGGCGGCGGCGGCGGCGGTGGGGGGGGGCGCGCTACCAGCGGCGGCGGCGGCGGCGGCGCGCCAGCTACACCGGGCAGCGGCGGCGGTGCGAGCGGCGGGGGCGCGAGCGGCGGGGGCGCGAGCGGCGGCGGCGGCGGCGGCGGCGGCCGCGCTACCTGCGGCGGACTCGTCGTCGTATTTGCCATGCTCGCCGCCTTGGCCATGTTCGCCTTGGGAGGGGAAGTGACAAGCGCACCCATGAAGGCTGCCATCGGCGTGCTCCCTGCTCCCTTTGGCGCTGTGGTGGGCGGGCTCGTCGTGACCAGCGCACCGAGTGACATAGGCGTGGGCGTCTTGGTGGGCGAGGGCGCCACCTCGAGGGCGAACGCATCGCTGCCCGCAGGCGGCACATAGTCCGGAAGCTCAGGCATCTTGTCCTCGAGCATGCGTACGTACCGGAGTGCCGGTGCACCCGCGGCGTGTGCCGCTTGCAGCGCATACAGCACCGCGCGCACCTCGGCCGGCTGCAGGCCCGACGTGCCCATGGCTGTGAAGCGACCGGGGGGGAGTCGACGCACCTGCTCGGGCGGGAGCACCACGAGCTGCAGCTCGGCGCGGTTTTGCAACCGACGGGCGAGGGCGCGCGTCGCCTCCGAGGCGCCGTCGAGGGTCTCGAGTGCTGCGACAGCGCGCCAGAGTGGCGCACAGACCGAGTACGCGGCCGCGTTCATCGCGGCCTGACGCTTGCGCTCGGCCTGCTGCTGCTGAGTCTGCGCCTGCTCACGCTCGCGCTGCTCGGCCGCCGCGCGTTGCTCTTCGGCTGCGCGCTCGATCATCTGGATGCGCTTGCGCTGCGGCTTGTCGACGATCTCGCCGAGCTTGATGAGCGTCATCTCCGCCATGCCGCGCACGCCGGCGGGCGTGCGCTCGTCGAGGTAGAGCATCGTGTACCGTTCGTACTCGGCCTTGAGCTCCTCATCCGGCAGCTTGTACATATGGACGTCACGCTCCGCGTACGCGGCGGCCGAGGGGGCCGTGCCTTCGGCGAGGGAGCGCATGACCTTCTGCTCTGCGCCGTGATAGGCCTTGATGAGGATCTGGTCCTCGTCCTCCTCTTCGACGTCCTCGTCGTCGGCGCCGCCCTTTTTGCCCCCCCCTTTCTTGTTGGCGCCGCCTTTTTGGTTCGCGCCCCCCCCCCCTTGCTGCTGCTGCTGCTTCTGCGCGGCTGCAAGGAGCTGGAGCCGCTCATTCTCTGCGGCCATCGCGTCTTGCTTGGCCTGCATGCTGTCGAGCTTGGATGTGAGCGTCTCCATCATCGAGAGCAGCTGGTTCTGCACGAGCCAACCATCGCCCAACCCTCCCGGCGCGCCTCCGGACAGCTGTACTGCCTTCTCTGGGCTCGAGAGTTGAGCGACACCACCATCCGCCGCCGCCGCCGCCGCACCGCTGTGGCCGAGGATGGAGCCGGTCGCTCGGACTCGCTGCTCGCCGATCTTGATGAGCTCGAGCAGGAGCTTGCGATCTGCCTCGCGCTGCTCGGCGGCGAGATTCGCCTTGACCTGCGCCGCCTCGCGCTCGCGCTGGTCGGCCTTGCGCTTGGCGGCGGCGACTGTCGACTTCTCGTGAACTGCGTCGCGCTCGGCCGCCTGCACGGTCGCGAACCGTTCCTGACTCACCTTGAGCGCCGCACTCGTCTTGCGCACCTCGTCGGCGAGCTTGCGGTTCAGGCTGTCGGCACGGAGCTCTAAAGCGGTGGGCTGGCGGCCACGCGCGCCGAAAAAGGCCGCGGACACCTCGCGAAGCTCGACCGCAAGCGATGCACGTCGCGCCTTTAGAAGCGAGACTCGCTGCGCGAGCGCCGCCAGCCTGGCGGCGGTGCTGTTGGAGACGCCGCCGTTGGGGGAGCCGTCAGGGGAGCCGGGCTCATCGAGCCCGCCCGCCCATGCAAACTCGTCCTCAGTGGCGGTTTCGTCAGTGGCGGTTTCGTCAGTGGCGGTCGCTGCGTCGTCGTACTCCGTGGCACCACGGGGGACGACGACGAGGGAAGGCGCCGGGGCGGCGGGCGGCAGCGGCGGCGGCGGCGGCGGCGGCCGCGGCGGGGAGGCGACTTTAGAATCGGTAGCAGTCGGTGCGGCGGCGGCGGCGGCAGTGGGGGCGACGATGGCGGCGGCGCCCTCGAGCCCCAATGGCCGAGCAACGGGCGGAGTCGCGGAGCGGCTGTGGTGGCGATGGTGACGTGAGGCTGGGCCGCCACTGGCGCTGTGGCCGCGGCTGCTGCCCGCCACCGGCTGCTGGTCGGCGACTGCTGGTCGGCGACTGCTGCTCGCCGAGGGCGTGGCGTGCCGTCGTCGATGCTGGTGCGCCGAGGGTGCCGCATCGGTAGGCGTTGAGAGTCGTGATGCACCGGCGCCGCTCCTGCTGGCAACGCCGCTGCCGCCAGCATTGACCGCAGGGACGGCGCTGCTGCTGGAGCTGCTGCGGTGGCGGTGACGCCCCTTGCTGTGGCCGCCGCCGCCGCCGCCCTCGCCCGCCGCCGTGCTGACGCCACTGCCGCCACCCCCGTTGCCCGGCTGGCTACGGGGCGGCCGATGATTGCGGCGGTGCGAGGAGGCAAGCGCTGCGGCCTCTGCTCCTGCTGCAGGGGGTGGCTGTGCCACGCCTGTGGCTGGCGCGGCGGCGGTCCCGCTGCTGCTGCTGCTACTGCTCGCATGGCTGCCGCCGCCACCGCCCGTACGCCTAGAATAGTCGCCGCCGCTCGCGCCGCTCGCGCGATGGTCGCCGCCGCCGCCGACACTGCCCTGCTCGCTGCTGCGTCTGCGGTGCTTGTGGTGGTTGTGCTTGTGGTGGTGGTGCACACCCTTGCCCTCGCCATGTTGCGAGGAGAGCGTCCTATTCGAGCCGCCACCCATTTCGGCGCCCTCAAGGAGGCTGAGGAATTCGACGGGGTAGTCGTCTTCGGCGCTTGGCATGGCGTTCCCCGGGGTTGAGCCGCTCTGGGCGCGCGCCGCCTCGGAGCCGGCCGTGCGGCAATTTGCCCCGGCTGGGCGGAGCCGATCCCCTTTGGCTGCAGGGCTCGGGAGTCCGCAAGTTGAAGGCTATGGGACGGCGAATGTTCGGGGGGGGGATTGTGTGTTGGCGTAGCGAATCCAAAGCAAACAAATTCAAACCGTTCCATCTGAAAGCGGGTTGACTTTGTCTTGCGAAGAAGGTGCGAGGGTGGGAAGCAGAGGTGCCCGGCGAGGATGTTGTTTTGAGTTGAGTGTTTATGTATTGACAGTGGGCCGTCTTAGGTACGTGCGGCCACATCAGGCAGGGTCACCGCTTCCCATCCGAACAGCGAAGTTAAGCTGCCTCGAGTATCGGTAGTACTGCGGTGGGGGACCACGCGGGAAGGCGATATGCTGCACGTTTTACTTTTGAGGACGGCCTTCACCTCTCCCCTTTTCGCTTTTTCTGTCTTTCTATCGTCTCCCCACTCCCGGTTCTATTTCTTTTTAATTTCTTTCGCTTCCTCTGATACTGATTGTAAAGATCTTCCGCGTACGGCACCAGCACATACCATGCCCCGCACACACACTGACACTCGACTGTGATCTGTGTGGGGCAATCGGGCAAACCGCTCCGACACACTCCCGGTCCGGTCGTCCCACACACCCTAAGCTTCACCCATCACACAACGCCGGCACCCGCGCGTCACTGCGACCATGCTCGCGATCATCTCAGCATGAGCATCTCAGACCCGCGCGAACCCCTGTACGAATACGAATCCGAGCAGGTTCCTCGGTCGCTTCTGAGGCGCCCTTGGCCGTCTGCATCCCACAATCAGCACATGTCATGGCCAAGATCGCCTTCCCCTCTGCTGGCGAGCACGCTCGCTCGCCCCCCTCTTCCCCCCGCCAAAGAGTTCACAGAAGACCGGGATACAGTGCATATTTATGTGGCGCGCCGTGCCGCGGCCGCCTCGTGCCTCTCGGCCCCCTCGTGGAGTGACTGTCCACCCCCTCAACCCCCTTGTTGGGACCCAGCCCGGCCCCCCTTTGGCGATGCTGTTGCACAGAGCACACCCCTTTGAGATGGACAACGAAGGGAAGGGCGTTTGACCGACCTCCTTCGCCCTGCACTGGACGACTCAGAAGTCGATCAGGTCGAACTCGTGCGCGAGCGAATACCCGACGAAGACGAAGTAGAGCCCGAAGAAAACGGCACCAAGCCACTTCGACAGCCTCCACCCGTTGAGCATCGTCGAGAAGTAGACGCCGATGAGGGTGCCCACGAGGATGAACGAGAGCGGCACGAGGTTCTCGGCATCGACCTGGGTCGATTGGTGGAGGATCAGGCCGCCGAGGGTCCACGGCAGGCCCAGGCCGAGAAGGATGTCGAAGACGTTGGAACCAATGGCGTTCGAGACCGCCATGTCACCCTGGCCCTCGCGCGCGACGATGAGCGAACCGATGGCGTCGGGGACCGACGTGCCGGCGGCCAGGATGGTGCAGCCCATGACGGCGGGGTGGATGCCGAACATGCAACCCAGCTTGGAGGCCCACGCCACCATGAAGTACGAGAGGATACCGATCCAGAGCACGGACACGAAGAACGTGACCATGTACAGGCTCTTCTTGCCCTCCTCGGTGCAGTTGGGCACGGTGAGGGTGAAGATGGAGGTGAGCGGCAGCGCGATCGCCGTCGTGATGATGCCACCCTCCTCCTCCTCCTCCTCGGACTTCTCGCCCTCGGGCTCGACCTTCGCCATGCCGCTCTTGCCCTCGCACTTTTCGATCGCCTCCATGACCATCGGGTTGAAGTACATGAAGAGGACGTAGGTAGAGTAAAAGAGCATGAGCATTGAGGCCTCGAAGGTGGTCACGTTGCCGTCCGCGACAACGTAGATCATCGCCACGATCGCGACCGCGTAGAAGGTTGTGTCACGCGTGATGGGCTTCCAGTCGATGGTCAGCACAGTCGGAGTGAACATCGCGGTGCCACCGATGATGCAGCAGAGGTTGAAGACGGCCGAGCCGACGATGGTGCCCATGCCCACATCATTCTTCACGGCGAACACACCCATGAGCGACGTGAACAGCTCGGGCGCCGACGAGCCCGCCGCCATGAAGGTCGCGCCGGCGACGTCGGGCGACAGGCTGAGCTGCTCCGAGATCTCCTCGAGCGAGGCGACGAAGTAGTCGTCGCAGATGATCGCGAGCGCCCAGAACATGTAGAAGATGCCCCATGACAACATCGCGACAACGATCCAAAAGTAGTTGGTCTCGATGTAGCCATCGCACACGCCGTCAGGGTACTGGTACAGCCGGCGGCGGGCGGGCCGCCCCTCCTCCGCATGGTCGGAGAGGCGCTCGAAGGCGATCATGGCGCCGACCATGCCGAGCACGACCATCGCAATCTTGGGCGCGACGCGGCCGAGGATGCCCCTCCTCGCCTCCATTTTGTACGCGAACGAGGTCGACGGCGCCATCTGTGACCGCGGCTCCAAAAGTCGCGACCCAATCGATCTTCCCAACTCTCTTCGGGCTGTGGAATCGCAACTTTTTGCGCGGTCGCCCGAAAACGGTATGCTTACTTGCTACTTCGAATTTCTTTTCCACGCAAGTTTTGCTTCTCGAGGTAGTCACAGGACGTATTTCATACTGCCAAGCTTTCAGAATCTTGTATTACTGTAAAAAAGGCCGCGGGGGCGGGGGGCGACAACGCCGCGCAACCCGCCAACGACCACCGCGCTCCGCGGCTCAAGCCACCGACGCGCCGCCGGATTGCCGCACCATGTCCTCGAAGCTGAACTCGCCCTCAGGCGCAGCCACTACCGTGGCCGGCGCCGCGGGCTCAGGCTCAGGCTTCGGCTTCGGTTCCGCCGATGCACACGCGGATGATGATGGCGTCGGCGCCTGCACTTCATCCGGAGGAGGCTTTACAAACTTGGGCGGCATCGGCGCCGTTTCGCCGCCGCCGCCGCGCCTGCTGCCGCCGCCAGCGGCGGCGCTAGCGGCGGCGCCAGCGCTTTGCGGCCTGCCGACCGACGCGGTCAGCGCCGGCTTGCTCGAGGGCGGCAGCTCCTGTGGTCGTGCCCATGAAGGACCGGTATCGGGCCACACGCCATCACCGCCCAGCTGCCCAACGACGCTGCCAAAGGTGCTGTTGAGGCCGACGGTTCCCAAGAGCGCCCCGCGCCCCGTCGCGTTCGGCGTCGGCCCGTCGAAGACCGTGATGCGCGAGTGGCCGCACTTGAGGACGCGAACGGAGGAGATGTACGCGGAGGACTTGGCTGACGAGGGCGCACGCCCCCTTCCGGGGAAATGCCCGAGCACCTCCGGCAAGTCACTTGGCTTGCTCCAGCCAGGCTGCTGCTGGTTGTGGACGTCGGTGCCAGTGCCGCGCTTTGCCGCGCCGCTCCGCAGCGTCGTGATCGCCCTGTGCCACTCCCGCTTCTGCGCCGCCGTCGGCGCCGGCTCGCCGCTGCGTGCTGCTCCCGCCCCTCCGCCGGCTTGCGCGGCGTAATCGCGCTCGCGCTCGGCCTTCTCACGCTGGGTGCGCACGAATTGGAGCAGGCGCACGCGGTGGCCTGGTAATGGGCGCATCGCGTCGATGAGAGTATCAAGCGACGTTGCGTCCAGTGCGAGCAGCTGGCGCACTGTCGCGCACGAGTGGTCTTCACACAGCTTGCGAGCATAGTTTCCGAGGCCTGCGTCCTCGAGCGTCGCCGCCAGCGGTGGCGGCGGCGCAGGCGGCGCGGTGAAAGCCATCAGCCTGCGGCGTGAGCCCACGCTTCGCTCGAACTCGGCGCGCCGCCGCTCAATCACCTGCTGCAAGGTTTGCTTCGGCCGCAAGCCTGCGCTCGCGGTCGCCGGGCGCCGCTTGCTCGGTGGATGGTTGCGTAAGCTCTCAGCATGCGCAAGTCGCGCTTGGTAGTCGCGGCCCTGATGCGTCGAGGCGATGCCAGCGGTTGGCTCCTTATCCAAGGGGCCGGAGGCTACCATCACACATGCACCACCGCGACCGAAATTGAATAAGATCGTCACCTTCCCTTCACGAGGATCTGTCCTCTTTCTATGTTTAGAGTGCTACCGCCGGCTTCCCCACCCCCGTTTGTCGTTTCTCGTTTCGGTGGTGAGGTTCTCTTACTTTAGTCACTTTAGTTGTCTAGTCTCAGTCATGTACAGGACATGTACATGTACG
>Ga0210240_100979_pt1 | contig 23751 bp, 20 predicted proteins | sample ChrtobMetP5a_4mM_FD_155463 | JGI IMG/M metagenome (GOLD analysis project Ga0210240, IMG submission 155463) | Chrysochromulina tobin associated microbial communities from unialgal haptophyte culture, Seattle, Washington, United States - P5a_4mM | ecosystem: Host-associated > Algae > Haptophytes >...
GGTAGGGGGTGGGGGTCGAGCGGGGAACGTGCGAGGCGTCGCGGGGTGAGGGGGGGGGGTGAGGGGAAGCAATAGGGATGCCAGGGGTGATCCGAGGCGTGCAGCCTTGAGGCGACAGGGGAGGAAGGGGGGTGGGGATCCACATACCATGAGGAGTCGTCGCGAGGCTGCCCGTATCCGCGCTGGTCGTACGACTTGTGCTGCGCGGCGGCGGACGACACGACGAGCTGGGCGGCCGACGTGGCCGACGGGCACGAGAGCGCGATCGCGTGCACCGCGCTCACGAGCAGCTCGTCCCACACGCCGTCCGAGCAGATGAGCACATCGCAGCGGATGAACTCCCGCGGGATTACGATACTCGAGCACGAGGGGCGTGGGAGCACGAAGGCGGGGCCGACGCGCCCGAGCGCACGCGCGCACAGCAGGCCGCCCGGCCACGCGCGCAGCGCGCCCACGGGGGCGCCGAGCTCGTCCTGCGCACGGGATACGAGGATGTCCGACGCCTTGAGCCGCTCTTGCTCTTGCGCGTTCACCTGGATTCGGTGGTCGTCCGTGAGGCGTGTGACGCGGTCGCGGGCGAAGAGGACGGCGGCACACGCGCCGATGTTGATCGTCGTCAGCTCGCTTCGCGTGCGGTTGATCGCGCACAGCGTGAGCGTGCACCCTGAGCGCCCAGTTTCGGGCACCATCCTGAGCGCCTCCTGGTGCAAGGCGGCAAAGGTCTGCTGACCGGCGCGGAGCATGGAGGTGGCGCTGGGGTCGTGGCCCGCAAAGTGCACGAACGTCGGAAGGGCATTCACGTGCACCCAGTCCACCACCTGCGTGCTGCCCAGCCCTTCAGCGACCATACCGAATACGCACGGTTCTCCGCCGATGAACGCCTCGCGGCAGGCGGTGCGATCCTTGGCGCGCCCTTCGCGCTGCTTGGTGGCGCACGCAGTCTGCACCTCCGCCGCGAACACCGCCGAGACCCCCGCGGCGAGCCCCTCCAGATGCGCGGCGCTGGGCGACCGAGCCCCAATGTTGTTGGTGAGCATGTTGATGGGGTATGTCACAAGAGGGCTTGAGCTCGCTTGCGGGTCAAACTTTGGCGCAACATGATGATTGATGATTTCATCAGTTGCTCTTCAGGGCCGGAGGGTGACCCGCTGCCGCCTTCCTTTGCCTGCCCGCGCGGCTTTCTGGCTTCCTTTCGGGCCTGGGTGGTGCGGCCTGACATGCAGCGAGCCATCCGCAGCCACCGCGCCGAGCGCCAGGCGGCGCAACCCAGCTGGAGGCGGCGGCGCTCGGCCGTGGCGAATGACGGTCCCGAGCGCTCGCTGGCGGCGCGTCCCCTGCCGCGGTCCCTGCGGCTGTGCGCGCCGGGAGTTGCGGAGAGCTATCTGGAGGCTGGACGCTGGACGTCGCATGGCCGCCATCTCCGCGCGGCCGCCATGCATTGTGGGCGTGCTCCACGCACCGTCACCACTTTGTTGACCTTTGTTCGTGCCTTGGGTGTGCAGGTAGGGGCGCTCCCGCCGCAGCGCCATGGCGACCATGGAGATTCGGGTAGCCAACAAGTACCGTCTCGGTCGGAAGATTGGCTCCGGCTCGTTCGGTGACATCTACCTCGGCACGCACATCTCCACCGGAGAAGAGGTGGCCATCAAGCTCGAGTCGATCAAGAGCAAGCACCCGCAGCTGCTGTACGAGTCGAAGCTCTACAAGATATTGGGCGGCGGCGTGGGCATCCCCACCGTCCGCTCGTTCACCGTGGAGGGCGACTACAACGTGATGGTGATGGACCTGCTCGGGCCCTCGCTCGAGGATTTGTTCAACTTCTGCGACAGGCACGCTGCCCCTCGGACTCGCGCCGCTGCGATAGGCGCCTGCTCGCTCGCCGAGGCTCCATGAGTGGACGCGGCTCGTGGTGCTCGACGGTCGCGCTGCGTTGGCCCGCGCCGCCACTCGGGGCTGGCTTTGATGGAAGTGTGGTGGAAGCGGCGGGCAAGCGCCATGTCCAATCGGCCTGACCCCGCTTCTGGCGTGTCTTGCGCCGCTTGCACGAGGCTGCTGCGTACCGATCCCCTCCTCAATCACCGACCCTCGCATGTGCCATGCGCGTGTGGCTGTGCAGGAAGTTCAACCTGAAGACGATCCTGATGATCGCCGACCAGCTGCTGCAGCGCATTGAATACATCCACTACAAGTCGTTTATTCACCGCGACATCAAGCCCGACAACTTCCTTATTGGCTTGGGCCGCAAGGCCAACTTGATCCACTGCATCGACTTCGGCCTGGCCAAAAAGTACCGCGACCCGAAGACGCACCAGCACATCCCGTACCGCGAGAACAAGAACCTCACGGGCACAGCTCGCTACGCGTCGATCAACACACACCTGGGCATCGAGCAGAGCAGGAGGGACGACCTTGAGGCACTCGGCTACGTGCTCATGTACTTCCTGCGAGGCTCGCTGCCGTGGCAGGGCCTCAAGGCCGCGACCAAGAAGCAGAAGTACGACATGATCTCCGAGAAGAAGATGTCGACGCCCGTCGAGGCGCTGTGCCGCTCGTACCCATCCGAGTTTGGCACGTACCTCAACTACTGCCGCTCGCTCAAGTTTGCCGACAAGCCCGACTACTCGTACCTGCGCAAGATGTTCAAGGACCTCTTCTTCCGCGAGGGCTACGCGTACGACCACAACTTCGACTGGACGATCAAAAACTCGGGCCAGTCGCAGGCGCAGCAGAGTTCGTCGTCGCAGCGCGCGCCGGCGCCGCCGCAGCAGCCCACGATCGACGGATCCCAAAAGTAGGTTGGGAGATGAGCGGCAGGGGGGAGTCTCGCCCGACCCCCGCCTCGAGGAGAATCGCAGCTGTTCAGAGGTTCTTCGAGCGGTTGCGTCGCACAGCAGAGTGGGACAGTGGGACTGACAATACACAATCGAGCGGATGATTAGATGTGCGCCGTGCGCGCAGGCATGGTTATGGTGCGGGACTCTGTATGTATGACTTTGCGAACTGTGCGAGTGTGCCGTATGTGTGGCGGAACGCGTACACGAGGCTCCGCATTACGGCACCGGCCTCCCCGCCCGGGCGGAAGTTCCAAGAGATTCGGGGTCCTAGTACTCTGGGACTTCAATTCATGTGAAAAAATCAACGCCTCTCCAATCATCGACACAGCACGCCGCCCAGGGCACCGCGGCGCCCCCAGGACTGCCCTCCATGCCGCCGGCGCCTAGCCTAGGTGCCGCGATGCGTCGCAAGCCAGCGGCTGGGCTCACCTTTCCACGTGCGGGCAGCAAGCCGAACCACCCGCCGTGGAACGGTGGCCGTCCACGAGGTGCCGACAACTGGTCTTCGCTGTCGCCGCACCGGCCGGGATCCCGGCCAGGCTCGACGTCAGCGAATGTCTCCCGGCACCCAAGCCCCTCGCGGGCCCTACGCGGCACGGCGGGCGCAGCGGGCGGCGCTGCACTGAAGCCGGAAAAGAGCAGTAGCAACCGTCCTCCTGCAGTCGGTGTAAAGTCTCCAACGGCGGCGTACCAACGGCGAACGCTGTCGGCACCGGCGGGGGGGCGGCGCAAGCATGCAGGCAAGGGCAAATCGCCAGAGCGGATTGGGTCCGGCAAGCGCGAGGCCAATGGCTCTGAGAACGCCGCGGGTGGAAACGGCTCATCGTCCGCCGCTGTGGGCACGCGCGCAGCTCTCGAGGAATTGCTGATCGATGGAGGGCTCCGTACCCTGCCCAATCTGGACCTCGACGCTCCCCAGACAGCATGGCGCCTGCCGCACCCAGGGATGGACCAAACCGCTCAAGAGACCATGCGCATGGCAGCCGCCGAGATGGACATCCTCAGCTTACCGTGGAGCTGTCCGCCCTCACTGGGGAGGCCACAGAGGATCGATACGCCACTCCCGAAATCGCAACGGCTCCCTGCAGCTGCAGCGGCCTTGGTTCCCTCGGCGGCGCCGTCGCTGCTGCCCAAGGCCCTGACGGTCGCCGCCGCGGCGACGACAGCGGTAGCGAAGAGGAACGCTGCCAGCGCCGGCGGCGGCGGTGGTGGTGGGCAGGGGTCGCGTGGTCCCTCTCAGCCTTCCTCGAGGCAAGGCTCCCCCCGCGCCTCGCCTCGCCCCTCGCCTCGCCCCTCGCCTCGCGGATCGCCTCGCTCCCCTCGGGCAGGCGACAATTCGTCGCGCACAGGCTCGCAGCGCTCCTCGAGGGCCTCGTCGAGGCCCGGCTCTCCTGGTGCAAGGGACGAGGCTACTGAGACGCGGGCTCAGCCGCCAAAGAAGCAGCCGCCCCGGGCCACCGCTCTCGCGCCCGCGCTCGCGCCCGCCGCGCGCGCCGCCGAGGCCGCGCCGCCCTCGGCTGTGCCCGCCGCCGATGCCCATGTGCTGCTCAGCGGCTCGATGTACTCAAGCTGCCACTCAAGCAGTGAGGATGACAGCGACGTGGAGGATGCCGCCGAGGCGTCGCGCAAGGCCATCGCCTTCCTTGCTGCAGCTGCTGCCGCCCCACAGCGCGGGGCAGGCCCCCCACCCAAATCCATTGGCGGCGTGCCTATGGACGGATGGGGCAACTTTCTCGCGGACCCGTTCCGGTGGGGAGCATTGACGAACGATGATCAGGACTCGACGGACCGTAGCTCGAACGTTGCCTCGCTCTCCCGCCCCAAGTCGATGCCAGTGCTGCCTGCGCTCGGGCTGGCGAAGGCAGGGTTGGGCAGGGGCGCGGCGCTCGGCCTCGAGAGCGAAGGCGGCGGCGGGAGTGGTGGCCTTGGACTTGGGTTGAAGTTGGGCGGTCTCGGCCTGGGCAAGCTGGATTTTAGCAAGCTCTCGACGCCAGCCGTTGAGGGCAATCGGCCTGATGACGACGGCCGCCAGCCTCCGACGCCGCCCTCGCTGATCGTCGCGCGCATCAAGGCAGGCAATGATGCGCGAGCCGCGGCGATGGCTGCAGGCAAGACGAAGGAGGAGGCAGAGGCTGCCTCGCACGCCGCCAGGATTGCTGTGGATGCGTCCGCAGCCCTGCTGAAGCCCTCGACCTCGATGCCCGACGTGCCCTCTGCCGCCATCTCGCATCACACGCAACCGTCGTTGGTGGGCGTGGCCTCGTGGGCCATAGATGCGTCTGAGCTCAAATTTGGGAGGAGGCTGGGTGCGGGGGCGTACGGGGAGGTATACGAGGCACAATGGCGACGATCGCGCGTCGCCGTCAAGAGACTCTTCGGTTCTCATTCCGTTGAGGATCGGGAGGTGCAACAGTTCTTCGCCGAGATGGACATCCTCTCGAATGCACGTCACGACCACATCGTCCGCTTCTTGGGAGGCTGCGTTGAGCCCGACAACCTATGCATCCTCTTCGAGTTCTGCCCGCAGTCGCTCTATGACCTGCTGCGCCAGGCGGACGCGCCACTGCCGTTGCTCCGGATGCTCACCATAGCGCGACAGGTCGCGCTCGGCCTCTTCTACTTGCATTGCTGCAAGCCACCAGTGCTGCACCTCGACCTCAAGTCGGCCAACGTGCTGCTCGATGCGCACGGGCACGCGAAGGTGTGCGACTTTGGCTTAGCCCATCTGAAACTCGGCGCGGACGTGCGCACCGACCGAATGGGATCTCCGATGTGGACGGCGCCGGAGGTCCTCAAAGGGGATGCCAGGGATGAGAAGGCCGATACGTACTCGTATGCGATGCTCCTCTTCGAGCTCATGACGCGCCAGCTACCGTATAGCGGCTACGCAGCGGCCCAGGTCGTGATGGGCGTGATCACCAATCTACTCCCAAGGCCCGAATTGCCCGCTGACGCGGCGCACTACCCGCCTGCCCTCGCTGCCCTGATGCGCGAATGCTGGGCCTTCGAGGCGAAGCAGCGACCCGACTTTGCACGGATTCTCGACACTCTCGAAACGATCGCGGCTGAGGCGGGCATGCCGTTTGATAGCGGTCTGCGCTCGCCCTAGCCCACGTCTGGTGCACACACGCCGCACAGGGTCGCACGGTCCGCACACAGTCCAGTCCTCTGTCCTCTGTGAGCGCGGCTTGGGCTGGCCTGCGGGGGAAGGAGAGCGCTCCGCAGAACTGCATCGCTTGGATCGTAGTGTTTTGATTCGTTGTTCCAGGTGTGCACTGGAGGTCTGGAGCTCACCGGCCCGCGATCGGAGTAGAGCGGACTCGTCGCGTCCTGGTGTTTTTACGTGGACAGTACCCCATTTTGCCGTTCCGCGTCCGCACCATTGGGGTGGTAACTATTATACACGACTAGCATTCCATCCCAACCGCTCCTCCGCGCCGGTCCTCCGGACGTTGACGAACGTGTGGTCGCTGGTCGTTACGTCGAACCGTAACCGCGCGAACGCCGAACGTTGAACCTGCGACCCCCGGGATCCCGGTGGAGAAGCTGGCACGCTCGGGCGGGGCGGGGCACCTGGTTTTCATGTTGTGGTTTTCACGATCACGTGCTTCGCCCTCCGCTCGCCGAGAACGTGGCCAACGTGGCGTCCGTTACGCGTTAGAAACCGCCGAACGAACGAAACGAACCCGGAACTTAATGACCTAAATGACGTCGTGTCACTCAAAAAATATATAAATCATGAAACTGACGTTAGAAATAGGCTACCTGGCTAGAAAACTGCGGTTTCAAACACAAAGTCTCACCGTCCAGGGTGCTCAAACCAAAAAGATCTCTTTGTACTTTCCACAAGCGCTCATTCGGCCTGCCGTTTCTGTGTCCAGAAGCTCGACGGGATGGAGAGTGCAAGCAGCACCGTGATGGCGTGCGCGGCAATCGAGCAGTAGAGCGGAAGCGAAGGCAGCCCTCGGTCAGCGCCTAGGCGGAAGAACGACGCATAGACTAAGGGCGCGACCATGCTCACTGCAGCGTTGAGTGACTGGTACTCGGCCGCGAGCTGGCCGTTGGAGATGCCCAAGGACTTGCCGAGGGTCGTGAGGCGTGCGGTAAGCGCCTGTGCACCGCCAGTGCCAAGGGCTTGTGGCACGATCGCGAGGGAGGCTGGAGTCGGCCAGCTGTAGAGGAGACACGCCAATACGGACATGGCATTGGAGCCAATCGTGAAGCCACGTGCGCCTACGAGGCCTAGCACTGGCTGGGTGAGCAAGTTGCCACCCATCTGCGCTAGCGACGTGACTGAGGCGAACTGGCCGCACTGCGCCGCACTCCATCCGCGGTGCTCGCGAGCGATCACTTGCCAGATGCCATCTCGCGCACTGGAGATCGGCTTGACGAATTCCTGGAGCATCACAAGCAGAGTAAAGAGCACCTGCGCAGGCGACGCAGCAGACGAGCAGCGATATATATTTTAAGCTCAGGACCTGTGTTGTGACTGACACGGTGTGAGCCATGTGTATGCATTTGGGAGCCTCGGGAGCACACCGAGAGCGAGCCTCGCTTGAAACCGTTCAGGAAGACGAACGGGTTGGTCATCGCCCAGACACGCCCAGCTGGCGCCGACTTTGGCCGTCTCTCGCTCTCCGGGATGCCGAAGAAGCAGAGCAGGACGAGTGCCACGCTGACGCATGCCGATGCGCCGTAGGCCAGCGGCGGCCGGATAGCGGTCAAGTAGCCGCCCACTAGCGATGCGATGCAGTGGCTCAGGCCTATCGTGGCGGCCACTCTTGACAACATGGTTGCAAGAAGCGTCGTATCATGACCAAAGTGATCGGCGAGCATCGCGCGGTTGGCCATCCACCAGATCATCGTTGTCAGTGACGTCACGAAGGCCGAGATCAGCTCCATTGTGATCGACACACCGGGCGCGTACGCGCTAGTGAAGTAGACACAACCACGTGCCAGCGTCGCAACTGCAGGAGCCAAGAGCAACAAAGGCTTCGGCCCCACGACGTCAACCAGATGGCCGCAGGTTGGGATGAGCACGAGGCGCGCCATCGCATTCGCTGAGCCTAGATGGCCGAGTCTCTCGGCGGCGAGAGCTCCGCCGCTTCGTTGCATGAGGCCTGCAGGCAGTGCTTGTGCGATGATGCCAAACTGAGCAACCTGCAAGAAAACGGCGGCAAGGATGACAGCCTGATTTGCTTCAGGTTTCGCATCCACCAAGGTGCTGCGGAAGGTGCTGTGGAGCCGCCCACCGCCTCGTGTGCGCCGCTCTTTTGCGAGTGAAGGCACTACCGACACTGGAGAGGAAGACATCGGGTTCTTGGGATCCGCATCGGAACCCGTCTGGAGCACAGAAGCGGAGAGTGGAAACCACACATGTCAACTGTGGGGCAGACTCGGCGCACAGACGAGTGCGGTAGGCATCCTTGGTCATTGGCGTGTGCGGTGGCATTGCGGCGAAGAGCTCATTTCGCACCATGTTTGTCGAACGCGTGGGAATCCGGACCAAGTGGGAACCACAAGATTCCCCCCTAAACACCAAACCCACGACTTGATCGAAGTATTGAAAAATTTTGTTCCAAAAATCTCTGGCTACGAAACTACGAAACTTGGAAGTTCCTTTTCTTTTTGTACGACGCCAAATACCCGCGGCCGGCCTGGGCGTGGAATCGTGCGTGGTGACATGCAGTCCGCGTTGATGAACTCCCTGAAAGGAGCCACGCCGTCCCCCTCAACAACCCCGAGCGTCACCAGAGCTTGTGTCTCCATCAGCTTCAACAGCACCGGCGGCAAAGTGAAGTCTCAGAATGAGCGCGAGATGATCGTCGCCCAAATGGGGCCGTTTGGCGAGCTACGCGTGACTCCGTTGATGAAGGCGTGCGCCGACGGCGATCTCGAGCTCGTGCATCGGATCCTCGAGGAGATCGATCGTGACGTGCTGCCCGCCGAGCTGAGCGCCGTCGACCACTGGGCAGAATCTTCGTGTTTGCATTGGGCTGCCTATTCCGGCAACGCGGCCATCGTCGAGGAGCTGCTCGCGCTGCGGGCCGACCCTTCGCAACGTAACAAGCGTGGGCACGCGCTGCCGCTGCACCTCGCCGCTCGGTACAACCACAGCGGCCGGGTCATCCGGCTCTTGTGCCGCCAGTCGCCCGCGGAGCTCCTCGATGCGGCCAACGCCCATGGGAACACGGCGCTCCATGAGGCCTGCTATGAGAACCGGCCGCAGACGGTGGCGACGCTGCTCGAGTGCGGCGCGTCGGTCGAGCTGCAGAACAAGGAGGCGCGCGGCGGCCTCACGCCGCTCCTTGCTGCCGCGCAGTACGGCAACGTCGAGGTGGTCAAGATGCTGCTGCGGGCGGGCGCTGACCCTTCTGTCGCGCCCATGAGCGCAATACCTGGTGTCGACTTCCCTGTCGAGGAGAGCGCCCAGACCGCGTTGGAGTTTGGACGGTTCAAGGGCAAGCACGGCGGCACGCTCCGGAGGATCTCGTCTGGATCTCGCAGCCAGCGTGGCTCCCTCGCAGCCATAGGCATCCCAAAGCGCTATGCTGAAGACAAGCAGGCCGCCGCGCAACTCCTCCAGCTGCCCGGGTATGGGGCGCTTGCGGTGGCGCTTCGGGCGGGGCAGCTCCGGGTTGCCATAGCGCTGCTCGAGAACCTCTACGCGCGCCACGGCTCCGCGCCGCCCCTCTTCACGCGCGCACAGCTCACGCATGTCGTCGTGCGCCTTTGGGCCATCGAAGGACCCATGCACGAGCTCCTGACTCAGGACGAGACGGTACGCTGATTGTGCGAGATGACGATTTGACTGCGTGATTACGAGCTCCTGACTCAGGACGAGACGGTACGCTGATTGCGATCATTGCGACTCGGTGCGACTGGGTGCGACTTAATGCCGTCGAGTGCCCTGCTTGTAGGTGAGGCTCTTCACGATGCTCCTGCTTTGCGCGCGCCCAGCCAGTGCGCCTTCGCTCACGGATGAGGTCGCAGCACGTGGCGGCGCCTCCACGGCCGCCTCCGCGACGACCCCCGTGTCGCCACAGCTGTCGCGCTCCGCAACGGGGATGCTCATGACGTTCCGGGAACCTTCTAACCCGGTGCTGCTCGCGCTGCATGCCGCGGCCGATTGCGAGCTCGAGCGGCCACACTTCGCGCGGGATCCCGTCATCATGGAGCGTCTCGCGCAAGCGTCCCTTCTCCTCGAGCACATCGCATCGGGGCTGCTGAGCGGCGCGGTGCGTCTAGCGTCTGAGGGCCTCTGAATGGCCTCTGATGTCGTCTGATGGCCTTTGAAGGACTCTGTTGGCCTCTTGATGGACTATGATGGACTATGTTTGCCTCGGATGGCGCTGATTGCCTTTGATGATCACTGATTGCCTTTTATGATCACTGATTGGATCCCTCATTAGGTTCGCGCTACCAAGGAGAAGCTCGAGGTGAACAAGTCCTTCAATCCGTGGCGCACGGGCGTGCAGGAGGTGGACCCGTCGGTCGCCCGGGACTTTTTCACGCATACATGCCTGAACCACGCTGCGGACTACGACCTGCGCGTCTTCCTCTCAAATCCCTTCGTCGCGGCGCATTTGCTCGATACATTCTGGCCCACCCAAGACTTTGCCAAGGAGGACTCGAGCGTCATCCTGAGCGAGGAGGATGCCGAAGTAGAGGCCTCCTCCTGCGCCTCGACACTCGTTGGAGCCCTCGGACGTGCGTGTCAGCGATGGAGCCGGATCGGCCTCGACGCTCTCGTGAGCGCGTTCGCGCACGTGATCGCCTTGCCGTTGATGCTCTTCATACCCCGCTCCACCGAGGTGCTCATCGAGGAGTCGATGCGCTTCGCGATCAGCTCGCCGGGGCGCAAGCCGAGCAGATGGACACCCACGATCATTTGGTTCATACCGGCGGGACGCTTTGCGCTCTTCTGCTTTGCGATCCTCGGGCTCGCGATGCTGTGCGCGCCTGAGTGCATCCGATGGATCGCATCTGAGTGCATCTGAGTGCATCTGATTGCGATCCTGGGCTCGCAACGCTGTGTGCGCATGAGCGCCCCGCTGAGCATCTTTCTGAGCGCCTCTCTGATGACCTCCCTCATCAGGTGCACCTTCATGGCGCCCGCCACGGCCGAGAGCGGACTGGGGGTGCCCGAGGCGACGCTGTTCGGCTACCTGCTCGGCTGGGTGCTGGCCGAGGCTTCGGAGTTGCTCGCCGCGGACCGGATGGATGCATACCTGCGAGATCCATTCAACTTCCTCGATCTGCTCCTCGTCGCATTCATGAGTCTCACCCTGCTCACACGGCTCCTTGTGGCACTCGACCTCGAGACGAGGCTGGCGCCAGGAGGCTCTCTGGGGGAGGCGAGGCAGCTCTCGACGCTCGAGACGGCGCTCGATGTGGCCGAGGTCGGCCTGCGCCAGCTGGCGCTCGAGACGGCGCTCGAGCTGGGCAGCCTCGCCTCTTCGGCCATGCTGCCGTGCCAGGCGGTCATGGCCATGCTTGGATGGCTCCGTCTGCTCCAGGTGCTCTACATCTTCCCGCGCTACGGGCCTCTGCTCATCATGGCCATTCGGATGCTTGAAGACCTGACGCAGTTCGTCATCCTCGCCGTCTTCGTCCTCATTTCCTTTGGTGCCGCCTTCTTCGTCCTGTTCAACGGGCACGCGAGCCTGGACGGCCTCGCGACGGGCAACCTCGCCGAGCCCGTCTCCTTCCGAGAGGTGCTCACGATGTTGATGGAGGGCACCTTGGATGGCGAGCCCGACCGCATCATGTCGATGCAGAGCGCGCACGTCCTCTCACCGTTCGCGTGGTGCTTGATGGCGCTCTTCGGCGTCGTCGTTGTGCTGCTGATGCTCAACCTCCTCATCGCGCGCTTCGCCAAAACGTTCGACCTTGTGCACGAAGACCTGGCGGGCACGTTCCAGGTCGCGTTCGCGCGGGTAGCCATCAAGGGAGCCGGGCTACAAGCCATCCCGCCGCCCTTCAACCTCATCCGCGGCCTCGTGCTCGCGCTCTACGCGGCGGCTGAGCTCGCGCGCGAGATCGCGCGCACCGGCTGCGCCACGTGGCTAACGAGCGTCGTGTCGGGCTCCGCCTTCGAGGCGCTGCACGACACGGATACAGACATCACTGCGGAGCAGACGGCGTCCATCTTTGCCTTCCTAAAAAAGGCAACTTCCCCTGAGGTGCGTCTCTACCCTGACGCCGTTGAGGTCTGGGTCCGCCAGCATCAGTTCGACTTTTCTCAGGACCAGAGATGGCGAACCAACATGAACAAGCACATTGGCGCCGTCGAGGACAAGGTGGATGACGTGTCCCAGAGGGTCATCGAGATGCAGGCGAACTTGAAACTGATCTTGGACAACCAGAACGCGCTGCTGGCTGGGCAGCCGGCCAGTGCGCCAGACCGGGCTTTGCGAGAATGGCTCTGACAGTGGTGGAGGAGGACGGGAAGACGGAGGAGAGTGCCCCGCCCGGCCCTTCCTCCACCTTCACACTTAAGACTTCTCCGGTGGGGGCCACCGCAGGCCCCGACTCGACGACAGCCTGGCGCATGACAGTCTCTCGGGTCTGAGCGGCGGTTTCTCTACAATCACAGAAATGGAGATGTAGCGGGATTCGGCGGGCCAGGATGGGGCATTGATGGAAGTCAGGGGAAGGAAACTTGAAGGAGCGTCCCCTCCGCGTGTATTGTGTCCGGTCCACGACGACCTCTCGACGCGAACAACACTACAGAGGAGTATGTCTGTAGCAACACGCACGGTTCAAAATCAGGTGGTGGGGATAGCGGTGTGAAAGTGAATCCAGAAAGAATTCCTCCCCAAACCCCTGAGGGTCAAAACCAGGCGCGCCTGGGAGGCGCCCCTTGATGAGGGATGTAATTGCGCCTGGGTCAAAACAGCCCATTCACACCTCCGATAAATGAAGACCCTTTGCAGCACGATGGCAATCGCGGTGACGGCCACCGCCGCCTTTGCTCCGAACTTGATGTGTAGCATGCTGGAGGGCGCCACATTTCGTGCACAGGCTACCGCCTGTGCTGCACGTATGGTGGAAGCTGACGAAATCGGTCGCCTGCGAGCCGAGATGAAGGCCGCTGTTGACGCGGAGGACTATGCTGCCGCGGCGAAGATTCGGGACCGGGTTGAGATGCTGTCCGAGGCTGGGGCAGTTCCCGTACCGACGTCTCCACCTGATCGCAGTATGGCCAAGCCACCAATGAGCGTCATGCAAAAAATGGAGGCGCCGCGGTTGGTCAGTGAGGCCGATGCTCAGCGCACGGTGGTGAGACGCATGCCCGGGTTTCTGAGCGAAGCCGACCTTGAGAGTATCCACTTGGCTGCCGAGACGTGCCGTGCAGCCGCGGCATCTGCCGGCTTCAAGGTGAGCTCTACGTACGAGCGGCAGGTTCGCGAGGGCGGGAGGACTGTGTGGCTCAATCATCGAGTCCTCGAGCTGCTGCCCGAGTTGCACGCTCGCATGATGGGGGCGGCCCAGGCGGCGAGCCGCGAGCTGTGGGGCGGAGTGCTGGACGACCGCATCGCGCTCCATCTGCGCTCGTCGGAGTACCACACGGTGATCCATGACGCCGAGGACAGCGGTCGCAACATCCCTATGCCCGTACATGCCGATTATGGCTCGTTGGTCACCATCAATCTGATGCTGAGTGATCGCTCAGAGTATCAAGGCGGAACATTCCAGACACTCGAAGCGGACGGCAGCATGCTGGCGCACACGTTCGAGCGCGGCGACGCCCTCATCCTCCTCTCGCACAAGTGGCACTCGGTCACCAAGCTCGAGGGCGGCCGTCGCAACATCCTCGTGTCGGAGATTTGGGAGGGCTTGCCGCGTCGCTGCCCGCAGAGGTGCGACCAGCCTTGGCTCCCTTGCCTGTGCCGTATGACGGAAGAGGGTCTGTACACACAGGGCGCCGAGGCGCGCGGCATCTGCTGGCGCGACGGGATGACCGACGCCGAGAGGCTGCTGGTCAACGGGCGGGCCTTTTGGAGGAACGAGCGACTCGAGCGCGAGAGGCAACGGTACCGAGGCGCACAGCAGCGAGAGGGGATGAAGGAGGCGCCGCGCGATGCGGCAGGTGAGGAGAGCTTAGTCGAGTGGGCGAGGCGTGTCAAGGCGGAGAAGGAGGCGGCTGATGGCAAGAGGCGAGGTGAAGGAGGCCGTCGGCCAGGGGAGTAGCCCCATGAGAGAAGCCCTCATGCCCTCTGCCTCCGGCTTAAGGATGGTGCTGTGTGGGAAGTAGTGTTGGCAGCGCGCTGCCTCGAGTGGCGTGCTCGGGCTTCTCTTGATTTTCCCCCCCATTCGAGGAGCAAAACTTCCCTTTTTGGGAATGTGGCTTCGCCGTAGGGAAAATCGTAATTAGCAAATGCTCATCGCGCGTCGGATTCTCGCTGCTCGGCGCTGACAAAGACTTCAGACCAGCTATCACTAATGGATGCCGTTCTCGCTGTTGGCTCGCTCAATGACATGGCGAGCCAACAGCGAGAACGGCATCCATTAGTGATAGCTGGTCTGAAGTCTTTGTCAGCGCCGACAAGGCAAGCTGCACCGGCAACGCGCAAGAGGCGCTAGTGCGAGGTTACAGCATCATACTTCTTCATGATGTTGCCGACGCCGCCGAAATCGACGCGCTACACTCTGCAGCATCCGGGTGGGCGAGATGCCGCCGAGCCGAAATGGGCGAGAGTGCACATCGTCACGACCGTGACCATATTGACGCGCATCCGGAGAGTCTGAAAACGCCGATTGCCTCAGTGCTCGACATGGATGGCGTCACTCGCTGCGATGTGCTCCTGGTGCGCATCCTCGCTCGCGTCGAGCAGATTGCGCCGTCGCTGCTGCTGACGCTCTTCGGAGTCAACTGCCTCTCCGACGAGACCGTCGTCCGAAACCGCAAGCTCAACTTCACGCCAAATGAGCCAGCCATCAGCGTGTACACGGCCGGAGGCTATTTTCGGCCTCATATCGACGGAGAAAAATTGACCGTCCTCGTGCCGCTGAGCAGCGGCCATGCCTTTAGCGGCGGCGGGACAGCCTTCTGGTCCATTGCCGCAGCGAGGGAGATCGAGCGGACCGGGGTCGATCTGCCGCCGACGCTCGTGGTGAAACCTCCAGCCGGCACCGCCATGCTCTGGGCAGGAGACGTCGTACACGCGGGGCAGTCGGTGAGTAGTGGCGAGAGGATCGTCCTCGTTGCGAGCTTCAGCCCAGCCGTCCAAACAGTTGGCGAGCGGCTCCGATCCCTCCGACGATGGATCAAGCATGTGGGACTCTGCTCGAAGTCGAATGGTACGCCATGGGGTGGGCGACCGGCTTGGGAGGTTGGCAGTGAGCGCGGGGCTCCAAGCCAGGGGGCGGCTCCTTGATCTCCATGTTGATCTCGCAGGCCCGCAGCCAAAAGTGATTACTACGTAGCATGTAGCTTGTAAGGATGACAGCTGAGTTCAAAATCAGGTGGTGGGGATAGTGTGTGAATCCAGAAAGAATACCCTCCCCTACCCCTTTGGGTCAACCATGAGTTCAAAATCAGGTGGTGGGGATAGTGTGTGAATCCAGAAAGAATACCCTCCCCTACCCCTTTGGGTCAACCACTGAGTTCAAAATCAGGTGGTGGGGATAGTGTGTGAATCCAGAAAGAATACCCTCCCCTACCCCTTTGGGTCAAGTTGAGTACTGAGCACTGCCACGACAGAAACGAATACGCGACCACCCGAACACGGTAACCACCTCAGCACCTTCCTACCTTCTCTTCCTTCACATTTTAGGTCAAGTTTCGGCAAGATAGTTGGGGCCGACCGGGTTCCACAGACCCGATCTGCTGGTCTGGGCTGCTGCCCCAGCTACGCTGTAGCTTTTGACTCCTTGTCTTACCTTGTGTGAAGGTCCGGTGTCTTGGTGTCGTTTCTTGTATGACCACAAAGCGTTGTCTGTGAAGGGGTTTTGCGCGAAGTCACGATGGCCAAAGTGCCGATCGCCGGTCGCTCACCGACCATTGCACAGCAGCCGAAGCTGCGCACGGATGCTTGGGCGTACCCGGCTTTGCTGTGGTGGTCTGCATGGTCGGAGAATAGTACGTTCTTGCACATTCCCAAGACGGGCGGCACGGTTGTTGAGCAGCTCGATTTGCAAAGCGGGCGGGAGCGTGTGCTCATGCTGCCCCCTGAGTATCACGAGGGGCCGCTGGGCGCGCTTGCCCACCACATGACGCCGTTACAACTTGAGCAATTTGGCGTGCCCGCGCAGGCCAGCCCGTACAATGGCGAGGCCGGACAACAACGGGTGTACTGCATCATGCGGGAGCCCCTGGAAAGATTTGTGAGCGAGATGCTGTACCAAGAGATGGTTTGCCATCGATTTGAAAAGTCGCCGTTCGGCATGCAAAAATGGAGGGCTGCTCGTGAGTCGTGCATGGGAGCCTGCAAGTTTGGCGGCATGCACGCTAGGCTCAACGCGAGCGAGGTCACGCCAGATCTGGTGCGTTGCTTTGCACGCTTTGCGCAAGAGCAAACATACCAGCAGCAGCGGCAGGAGGAGTCGGCGGCGCAGCAGCGCCGCCGCAGAGCAGTGACGGATGCACAGCTCCATCTGCAACCCCAGAGCGTCTACGTACGGGACGCCAGCGGCCAGCCAACGTGCCACGATATCTTCCGTTTCGAAGATCTTGCCGCCGCGCGCATCACCAAGGGAGCTGCGAGAGACGATGGCCGCAATTTCGTCTCTCCCAAGGCGCTGGCCGCGAAGGCGGCCGCCTTGCTTCGGGCTGATGAATCGGCGCTGACGGCGGTACACTCTCTCTACCGAGAGGACTTCGAGCTGTGGGCGCGTGTATCTGCCCGCGAGGCGCCCACGCGGCGGCACGAGCCGCTATCAGTGGGCGCAGCGACTCTCCTGGCCAAGGCGCCGTTGCTCGCGCGAGCTCCCCCAAGGTGTGGCACGGGCTCAAGCAGCCAGCATCACGACACGAGCACCGACACGGAGGCCGCTGCGTCTCCACGCGAGGGGTGCACGTGCCCCTCCCTGTGCTGCGGGCGGGGTGCTCTGCGACGCAACTTCCGCTTATGCATGCAATGCCATCTTGACAGCCGTCGCTGCGGCGGTGCGGGACAAAGGAGGGCGGCACGGATGCCGCCCTCAGCCGCCCGCGTATGCCAGAGCTACTCGACACGCCAGTGGAATTGGCTCGCCGGCAAGATGCAGAGCTATCAGGTCGAGTGCAACGTGTGCGACGCTTGCTGCGAGGGCCACGCGACATCGGCGGGAACGGCGCCGAGGCCCGTGAATCAGAGTTCGTCGCCCACGTTTACGGGTACCCTAAGGCATAGGCAGGCACATGCGTGGCTTCGGGTCAAGGAGCCGGGGTGCGCTGCATGTGAAACAAGTCGGTGCCGCGCGGGTAGAAGAAAACGGAAATAATGCAAACGAACAAGCAATAGGTCTACCAAAAATGTCCATTCCGTTCATACAATTGTTTGGTACGGTACAGAGATCGGATCAGAGTAGTTGTCACCGACCGGGGACCACTGTCGACTGTGACTGTGCACTGTCCAGCTGTGTGTCGAATGTCCTCTCACGTGTGCCTCGCGGCCGTCGCGTCAAACTCCCTGCCGAGTCGGGGGATCGTAGACTTTAGAGCCGCGCGGTGCACGGCAGGCTGTGGCTCACCCCGGGCGGCAGCCGCCTCAGCCTGAGCCTCGCCCTCGGCTGGTCCTGTCGAGACGTCAGACGACGGGTTTCGTGCCGCTTCACGGTTACCCGTCCCACGGTTAGTCCAAGACGCGCAATAGATAGACGTTACGAATGGCACTTGCCTACCTGCAACGTGCGATAAACCTCGGGCTCTCGATCGGATCTCGATCTGCGGTGCCGTGCTTGAGGTGCTTTGTAATTTGACAGCTCGAAATCCCTTGAAGCAACTCTGTCCTCACCCTCTCACCCTGTCTCCGTGGGCTTCCCGCTCGAGCACTACGAAACGAAACACGTTGTCAAAGGCCTCTTCAACGCTCGACTCCTCAGCTGCGAGGAGCTGCGCGAGCTCTCGAACGAAGCTGCGGCAGTTGTAGAGCTCGACGTGCGCCCATCGCCTGGATGCGAGATCGTGACATGAGCAAGCTGCGTGCTCGACGCTCAGCCCCTCCCGAAGCGCGAACCAGCCGCTGCCCGCCGTGACGTTCCCGCGCTCCGAGTAGCAAAGGTCGCTTGCAGCGCAGGCTGGAGGGGGGATCCCCTCGGAGGCAGCTCCCTCGGGGGCGGGTAAGAAGCGAAAGATCGTCGGGTACATCCGACCACTCCTCGGGTATGCGAATGGGGCATCAACGAGCGCCGTGGCGGCGCCCCAGCAGTGACCTTTGAGCTTGCTCGCCTGATGAGGAGGGCAATGGTCCATGGTCATTAGGGGCAATCGGTCGTCATCAGCCTCCGATCGTTGAGCTTGCTCGCCTCTTTCATCATGTCGGCCACGTAGAGGGCCCCACCCTCTGCACGCAGGTAGAGCTTCAAGTGGCCACCGGAGAGCGGGCCGCGGTGGACGAGGGCAAACTGCGTGAGCAGAGGGCTAGGCGCTTGCAGCCAGGCGGCGTCGAGCGGCGCGTACTTGGCCGTTGGCGGCGGGTGCGTGGCGGGCAGGTAGGGCAGCGGCAGGTATGAAGAGTTATCGACGGTGAAGACGGTGAAGAGAGAATCGACAAAGTGCTCGATGGCCTCCTGGTCCTCAAGGGCCGCGCACGCACATTCTGCGCTCGGCTCAGCATCGTCGTCGCAACCCTTGGCACGCCACGACGCAAGCCGGGCGTACAAGGCAGCCGGATCGACGCGCAGCGCCTGTGCGGCGCTCTGGACGGCGACGCCCACGTGTGGCACGAAGGCCGTCTGCGCGAGCTTCGCAATCTCGTGCGGTTTCAGGGGCGACAGTCCGCGCGCGCGAGCCTTTGCGGTCGCCATCTTGGCTCGCTTGGAGGCCTTGATGGCCGCGCGGAGGCCCGGGAGGCCCTCGTCGAGTAGGACACGGTGCATGGCCTTGAGCTCGAGGGCTTTGATCGCGGCGCGTAGGGCTCCAATCCCTTCTGCCTGGAGAACCTCGTGGAGCGTCTCAAGCTCTTTGGCGGAGGCCTTCGCCATGTGGATGTCGTACACATGGCCCTGCACGCTCTCGATCGCCTCCCTGTACAGCGCCATCCAATGCCGCATCCCGCTCCGCCACGACGCCTCCACTTGTGATGGCGCTGCTGGGAGCTCCGGCGTAAAGTGCTCATGCAGCAGCAAGAAGTCACGCAGCGATGCGCTCGAGTGCAATGATGTCTCCAAAAGGAGCGATGCGAAATGGTCGTAACCGCTGCACGTCAGGTGCAGCCCATCTACCTCGAAGTCGCAGGAGCCTTCCTCCCACTCCATCTCCTCCTCGGCCGGGTCGCCAAAGTCGCACCAGCCGCCGCTACCCGCCGCAAAGGCGCGAAGGTTCTCGTTGACCGCACGCCGGCGTCCGCCACGGACGCTTTCGGGAAGTGAGCTACCTTTGAAATGCGGAATGGCCAGCGCGAGCGTGCGCGCGCCAGCCGAGTGGCACACTGAGTGCAGCCGCTCGAGGCTCTCGGTAATCTCGGTGGCGGAGCGCGTCTTGAGATCGTTGCTGCCCGCCATTAGGAGCACGTGCGTGTACGCTCCCTCCTCGAGCAGGCGTCGTAGGCCGCGGCAGCTCACTTTGCACACGTCGACGTTCGACGCACTGTCGAGTCCTTCAAGCATCTGCGTAGTCTTCCAGCCGCACATACCGACGTGGTGGATGACGGGAACGCTGAGGGCGTCAGCCACGTGTGGTGCCCAGGGTGAGAAAACCCCTGTGTACTGTGTGCGCGCTGTGAATCCGGCGGTCAGCGAGTCGCCGTAGCACAGGACGCGCGGCTTGCGGCGACAATTCATGAAGGCACAGCTGCAGCGATGCAAGCGGCGAGGCCGTCAGCCTCTGACATAAAGGCCTGCTGCTGCTGTGAAGGAGTCGAATTCAACTTTGTCTGTGGAGCACTCGACGCGCGCACACAACGGACCCCCCCCAAAGGACGTGATCAGCTAACTGGTCTTCGTTCAACACGCAAACTGTCCGTTCACACTGACTATAGGCGGGCGCTTTCCTTCCGTTTTAGGCAATTGTGTAATCGTGAAACGCCGCAAGCGGAGTCGTTTTTTCAGCCGCGGTGCAACGGAGACGGACGGGTCTTGTCAGATACAAAGCACGCGACAGTTGCTATGATCGCATCCACACTTCGGCTTCTGTGCGTCGCATACGCGGCTGCAGCGCCCATCAGCAGCACCGTTGATGTGGTCTTGGCGCGGTATGACGAGGTGCGTGCTCGATTCCTTCCCTTTCACCGGCGGCCGCAACGTCTGCCATGGCGAACCCGTGCCTCTTGTTGGCGCTCACTTTGTGTACTTCGACTTACAACAAGAGGCACTTCGACTTACGCCCAACCTCACACTCACCTTGTCGGCTCCCTCCCCGTCTCGAGACTCGCAGGATTTGTCCTGGTTGGCTGAGGAGACCATCCTCTCGAAGCCCGGAACGCGCACGCTCGTGTACGGCAAGAGCGAGAACGCCAAGGCTCCGTCGTCGCTGCCGGACAACACCAAGCTGCTCATGCTCCCCAACGTTGGTCGCGAGTCGCACTCGTACCTCCATCACGTGGTCGAGCACTATGACGACCTGGCCGACTGGACCGTCTTCTCCCAGGCGGGCGTGCCATCCTTCGGCTACAACGGCCATCGCGCCGGCGGCGGCCACCTTGTGGCTGGCCACAGCTTCGCCGAGTACCTCACGCCGATGCCGAGCGGCACGCACTTTGTCTATTCGGCCGCCGTGCAAATCGCGCAGCATGACAGCCCGTACGACATGAATCACATTCTGCGCGCCGACTACGTCATCAACAACGTCAACCTCGCGGGCGCAGGCGACGAGTGCCCGACGAGTGCGGCGGGCTGGTCCCGGTGGTGGGACATCGGCTGGTTCAAGTCGTACGTCTATGACAAGGCGAAGGCGCAGCAGGGTGAGTCCGCCCTCGACTTTTACATCAAGTACATCGAGCCGTCGCACCCCGAGTCCGAGAGCGTCACGCTCGTGTTCCCACAGGGCGGTCGCTTCGCGGTCTCGCGCCAAGTGATCCGGCGCCGCCCCAAGAGCGACTACGAGGCGCTGCTCGCGTTGCTCAGCAAGGACATCGACCCATACGCAGGCTACTACATGGAGTGGATGTGGCCTGCCCTCTTCGTCGGTGCTCAGACGCTGCCGTGCCAGCTGCCTGCGGTGCACCAGCCCGTGGCGCACGCTGTGGCGATGGATGATCTCATGACCCGCTTCGTGCCAGGGTTTGTGCCCAGGCGCCGCCTGAGCGATCACTTCGCCGAGCTCGAGGCTTCGCCATCGCCAGGGCCAGAGGAGGTTGTGGCATCGGCCTCGCCTTCGCCGGAGCCATCGCCCACTCCGATTGCGGCCTCGCCGCCCCCCCTCCCCGCCCCCCCCCCCCCCCCACCCCGCCCCCCCCCCCGCCCCCCCCCCCCCCCGCCCGGCCCCCCCCCCCCCCCCCATGGGCTCGCCCCCCGTGGCCTCGCCCCCCCGGGCCTCGCCGCTGAGCACGGTTCTCGTCCCGGGAGAAGCTGCCTCGGTCACGGTCTTCGTGGTCACCCTCTCTGGCGACGTGTCCGACTACACGCCGGAGGTGCGAGGCCATCTTACGGTCCTCTTCGCCACGGTGGCGGGCGTGCCGCCGTCGCAGGTGACGATTGACATCCAGGCGGGCTCCGTCAAGCTCCGCGTCGAGATTCGCGCCCCGGTCAGCGCGGCCAGTACCGTGCTCTCCAACCTACAGGCTGTGATGAGTTCGCCAACGGCTCTCACCACTCTGATTCAATCAGTACCTGCCCTCTCTTCGATCACTGTCCAGTCAATCGACTCTGCCCCCACTCAATCGATTGAGGCAGCCACTGTCGCCCGCGCCTCCTCCAACAATGTTGGCGCCATCGTCGGTGGCGTGGTCGGCGGCTCCTTCCTCCTCCTCATCTTGATCGCGATCACCATGAAGAGGGGCACGAGGAAAATCACCATTTTCCCACAGGATTTGCCCTCGCCGGTCCGAATGGACCCCGAGTATGGCAAGTTCAAGACAACACCGCCGCCCTCCGAGAACCCGTCCGAAAATGGGAGTGAGGCGGCGCCCGCACCCGAGGAGGCTGCTCCTCCTAAGGGGGCAGGTCATACCTACCCCCTTACTCCTCCGGCGCCCGCGCCGGCGCCCGCGCCAGAGGAGGCTGCTCCTCCTGCCTACTCCGTCGCCGCGCCGCTGCCGCCCCTTAGTGGCGCCCCGAAGCTCGCACCGCTCGCACCGCTTGCACCCATCGGCTTTGGCGCCCGCAATCCCGTCCAAATAGCTCCTCAGTAAGGAGGCGAGGGCGATCCCGAGAGCGCACCCAAGGCGTCGCTCTGGCTGTGGACGCTACGGCGGGCGGAGGCCGTTACTTGTAGAGCGTAGCATGGCCGGGTGGAGGGGAGAATGGTGATTACGTGTACGCTGCATGGGTGCTTCAGCACCACTACGTGCTCAGCGGCGGGGGGAGGCAGGTTCGGATGATCTCGTTCGATGATCTCGTGTGAGGCGCGTGAGGGGCATGCAGCGTCTGCGGGAGCATGCGGGAGCATGCGGGTGCATGCGGGAGCGCTCCTCTGCGTCTGGGCATCTCGGGGGCGATCTCGGGGGTGATCTCTGACGTACATGTTGGAGGGCCGTGAGGGCTGAGGCGGCATGTGTGGGGACGGGATCACTTGGCGCAGGCATTCAGTGTGCGCGACGCGTGCGCGCTGCCGCCTGCCGGCTGCGCGGAAAGGTGTCGACGTGAGAGTGAGACTCAGGTCGGGAGACTGTAAAGTGAGACAGTGAGGCGCGGGGTGCCCGCTACGCGCTAGTGTAGTGCCTAGGAGTCCGGTCCGTGTAGGACTACGACTAGGGAGTACTAGGGAGATGTCGGCAGATGACTACAAAAGTTGAATGTTGAAAAGTACAATGTAATCTTCATGAAGCATGAACCGTAGCACGCCGCACGGCAGGCGCAGCGCACACCGGTAAACAGTCAATATGAAGAGTCATCAGTCAAGTCTCAAGAGTCAAAACTGAAAACAGCATCCACTTCACTGCCACTTCTCCGCCCGGGTCCGTTCGTCCGATCTGAGATCTCTGACGCTGCTTTTCGGGGGGTACGGTACGGGGACGAACTTCAGTCTGAGTCTCTTCACGTAAGGACACTTTGTGCGATCTCTTTCAGTCTTTAAAGACGAAGCCTTTGATTTGCTATCGGCTTTTGACAGAGCCACTGGACCCAGGTAGGACCCAGGTTTCCAGACGCTCTGCTACGGTATACTCTCTGGTATCTCTGTGGCATCCAGTCACATGGAGAACATGGAAAACGGTCCCCGCTCCTGATGATTCCGTCGGCTCGGTGCCGCCGGCTGTCCGTCCAGATCACCGCGTCGCGCACTCCACCCAACGCCCCCCCTCGTCTGCTCGCGCGCAGCGCTCTGCCCGGCTCTCAGAACTTGCCGCGATTGTACGAGGGAAAGCCGCCGCCACCCACGTTGCCCGGGGGCTGGTTGTTCGGCGGCATGCGCGGCGGCGCACCGTACGACGGGATGTAGCCGCCGCCCACATTGCTGCCGCCATATGACGGGATGTTGCCGCCGTAGCTGCCGGCGCCGGCGCCGTCGCCGCCAACCAGAGGCTTGGGTGCTCCGTAGCCGCCGCCCGCGCCGTAACCACCGCCGCCACCGTAGCCACCGCCCGCGACGTAGCCGCCGCCGCCCGCGCCGTAGCCGCCACTCGGGGCTACGCTGCTCGTGTAGCCGCCGCCGCCGCCGCCGCCGTACCCCCCC
>Ga0210240_100992_pt1 | contig 23485 bp, 15 predicted proteins | sample ChrtobMetP5a_4mM_FD_155463 | JGI IMG/M metagenome (GOLD analysis project Ga0210240, IMG submission 155463) | Chrysochromulina tobin associated microbial communities from unialgal haptophyte culture, Seattle, Washington, United States - P5a_4mM | ecosystem: Host-associated > Algae > Haptophytes >...
CCTGCGGTTGCTGCAGCGCATCTTCTTTGAGGCGCACGTTGCGCAGCGCCGCCTCATTGAGGACCGGCAGCTCGACGAGGCGGCGCTCGGCCTGGAGGCGCCCGAGGCGCTCGCAAAGATCCGGGCCGAGGCGGCGACGATGCCCTTCGAGCCCTTTGGCGGCCGCGCCGAGATGGGTCACTATGTCGAGGTGACGAAAGAGGGCGAGCACAAGGGCAAGCGCGGCGTGATCACGACCGACGACAAGACTAGACCTCGTTGGGAGCCACCGTACAAGGTGACCTTTGCCAACGGCATGGAGAGCGGCTGGCTCTATCCCCACGACCTGCGCTCCTCGGGCCTCGCGGACGAGACGGCCGTGCTCCAGCGCGCGATGGCGGCGAGGGCGCCCGCCGTGCGCGCGGCGTGCGAGGCGCGCCTGTCGGTGGCGCTGCGTACGGCGCTGCGCACGGTGCGCGAGCGCGTGCTCGTCGACGCGCTGCCGCTGCTCAGCCTGGTGCAGTCCGAGCCGCTGCGGCTGCAGTCGTCGCACCTCTCCTTCCAGGAGTACTTTGCCGCTCGGGCGCTGTGCGAAGAGGGCACCAAGCTCTCGGGCACGCAGCCGTGGCAGTGGCCCGCGTGGTGGGCGAACGCGGTGCAGCTCGGTGCCCAGATTCCAGGCGACGGCTTTGGCCGAGGGCTGCTGCGTGCGGCCGGGGTGACGGGCGGCACGCTCGACCTCTCGCAGAAGCTCGGCGGCGACCCGCCGACCGTGCGGCATGTGCTGGCGGCCGTGGTCGCCGGTGCCGGCAAGCTGAGGACGCTCGACCTGAGCCAGAACAAGCTCGATGCAGAGGATGCTCGGGCACTTGCCCCTGCTTTGAAGACCACGGCGCTGACAAGTCTCTCCGTCGCCAACAACGACATCGTCGGGAAGGAGGCGCAGCAGCTTGCAAAGGCAGTGCTCAACTGCTTGTCGCTCGAGGTGCTCTCGGGAGTGCCGATCAAGAAGCTGCGCGCGGGCAAGCTGACAAAGCTCGACCTGCAGGGCAAGGGTCTCGGGGCGACCGAGGGCATTGTGCTGGCCGAGCTGATTCAGCTCAGCCCGGTGCTTGAAAATCTCTCCGTCGCCAACAACAACATCGACGGGGAGGCGGCGCAGCAGCTCGCGAGAGTAGTCCTCAGGAGCGCATCTCTCGAGGTCTTCTCGGAGATCCCGATCAAGAAGCTACGCGCGGACGCGCTGACGAAGCTGGACCTGAGAGGTGTTGGGGTCTCCGGCGCCCTCGTCCTCTCTGATCTGCTCAAGTTCAGCGCGGTGTTGACCTCGGTGGACCTCCGGGTCAACGACATCGGCGACGATGGTGCCAAGGCGATCGCGGAGGCGCTGAAGGTCAACGCGGTCTTGACCAAGCTGGATTTGCACTACAACTCCATCGGCAACGACGGTGCTAAGGCGATCGCGGAGGCGCTGAAGGTCAACGCGGTCTTGACCGAGCTGGAGTTGGGCAGCAACTCCATAGGCGAAGACGGAGCCAAGGCGATCGCGGAGGCGCTGAAGGTCAACGCGGTCTTGACCACTCTGCACCTGGACGGGAACGAGATCGGTTCGGAGGGAGCCATCGCGATCGCGGAGGCGCTCAAGGTCAACGCGGTCTTGACCTCCCTGGGCCTGAACTCCAACGACATCGGTCCAGAGGGAGCCATCGCGATCGCGGAGGCGCTGAAGGTCAACGCGGTCTTGACCACCCTCTCCCTCTGGGAAAACAGCATCGGGGACGAGGGAGCCACCGCGATCGCTCAGGCGCTGAAGGTCAACGCGGTGGTGAAGAACCTCCACCTCCAAGGCAACAGCATCTGGGACGAGGGTGCCATCGCGATCGCCGAGGCGCTGAAGGTCAACGCGGTCCTGACCAAACTGGACATCCGGATCAACAGAATGGGAGATGCAGGGGAAAAAGCAGTGCGAGACGCGGTGAAGGACCGGAGTGGATTTGTGTTGCAGCTGTAGAAAATGATTGCGAGAGCACTGTGAACATGTGTGGATCGCTGTTTTGGGGTTTGTGAAGATATTTCCTAATTTGGCAGCTGCCTTAAAAGGCGTTTTCAATAGGGTGCTGAAAAATTTACGCAAAGCGAGCGCCCAACTCGGAAAACGCAGGAAAAGTGGAAAACCGTCGCGCAAAATGCTCGCCTTCCATTCGGGAAAACCGTCGAGGCAAAAATGCTCGCCTTCCATTCGCGTTCCAATCGCGAGCTTCCAGACATCCGCTCAGGTCTTCCATGCTCTGGAGCTCGTGTCAAAACGAGCTCAACGACGACGCCGGGGACGCCCTCCGAACCGCCGCCCAGCCGGGATTCCCGATCGATCTGTGACGGCTGGCGCCCAAAGCCCCGGCACGACCGCCGCCCACGGGTGCCGGCTCATCGCCTGCGTGTGCGGACCAGCCCGCCCAACCGGTCCAACTGTCCAAGATGGCGCGCAAGCGAGAGAATTACAGCGTTAGGCTGCTCACGCGCAATCCCAAGCAGGTGCGTGCTACGCTCCGTGACGCACTGTGGACCGACTTCGTCGCGCACGCCAACGCGTGCTACAAGGACGCCTTCTTGAGTGCCTTCCCCAAGCCGGTTCTTCGCTGCGTGGGGCCCCGCACGGCGTTGCGGGCCCGCACAAATTCAGCGTCAACCTGACATGCGCGAGAGCGTATCTATATGCGACGCACGGCGAGCTGCACCTCTGGACCATGAGCAGGACTTGGTCGTGACGGTGGTTGCAGGCGCTCGCGGCGCTCGCCACGTGGGACGACGGCGTCGACGGCGCATTTATCGGTGCCCGACGACCCGGCGGACGGGGCGGCAATGGGCCGATGCTGCACAATACCAACTACAGCCGACCACGACCTGAGCCTCACACGCGCTGCAGCCCGGTAGCGCCTGTACCCCGTTCCCGCCCGTAACGGCCTGCGCTCTCAAGTTCGTAGACAACTTATTAGCCTACCCTAAGGGAACCATTTTCTGTTGTTGGACGAGTGTATGCCGCGTGCGTGAGATGATTGCTTTTCTTAAGTACTTGAAACATCCGAATCCGCGTTCCGCGGTTGATTCTTCAGAGTGATGCGAGACAGGGGGGGACGATGTGGGTCAATTCCAGATGTGTGCCCTTCGACCATCGGGTGTTCACTCGTATGCGGCGAGCTCTGTGGCGGCCAAGGGCGCCGTCGCGGTGGCACTCGTGCTGGAGCTCGCTTTTGGCGCGCGAGCCGGCACCGGCTTGAGCAGCGCATAGAGCACGACGCCCGCCGTGCAGATGCAGAACGAGAGCGGCTTCTGCAAGTGCGACCACAGCGCGTCGTGCCCGTCGAAGTGCGTGCTGCCGTTGACACTCGCGCCGGTCATGCACAGGTTCGGGTCGCCACGGAAGAGTTGCGCGTCGTCGCGGGCGGAGTGGCAGAATAGGATGTGCGACAGGAGGAAGGGGAGTGCCTGCTGCGTCCCCTTGGATACTGCCACTGGCACGGTGCTCAGCCTGCGCATCGTCATCCAAAAGGCGAGCCGTGTGGAAGCCGACGAGCAGACCGCGTCCGAAGGAAATGCCTGAGGCTATCCTGAGGCTGCCCTGTCAGATGGTCCCTACCGTCTTGTGCTAGTGTGTGCCCCCTGTGTGTGGCCCTTGTCCTGGCTTGCGGCCCCCGGAGCGTGGCACCGCGCTCCGATTTCCTAATCGGGCGCGCGTTCGCCTTTCACTTAGGGGAATTGCGATCGCTTTCCGCGAGCGCGCTTTTCTTCCTTGGGTGTGAGTCGGGGGCTGCTCGTTTGTTGTAGCTCTCTGCGCACTCCGCGTGCGACGTCTAAGGTTACTCACTACTACTCAAGTAGTCACTCTTTCCCACGTGGTAGCGGTGGTGGTCCGGACTACCTCCTGCCCATCCAACTTCGACCGATCGAAAATGTCAACGCTATCCGCTGCAACGACGCACGACCATGAGTCACCGTCAACACCGACCTACTCAAACGGCGAGCCCATCCTCTACACGGGCAATCCCGCCGAGCTCACGGGCATCCTCGAGGCCCTCGACGAGCATTTCATCAACAACGGCCTCTTCCAGCCGCTCCTCACGCACGGCGCGGTCCTCTTGCGCAATGGCAAGGTTGCCGTCGATTCCTTCACTTCCGCAACATTTCTCACCGACCCGGCTTACGCGGCAGGCGTGGGCTCGTTCGCAGAACCGTACGAATCCGCCGCGAAGAGCGTCGCCAAGTACAACGCGACCCCGGCCGGCAAGAAGAACACGCTCGCCGAGGTGACGACCAAGCCGACCGACTTTGACACCCAGTTCATCGTCTCGCCCGAGATGTGCAAGGCGGAGGACAACAAGCTCCTCAAGACCGTGCTCAGCATCATCCCCAACGAGACCATCGCCGGGCGCCTCCGTACCGCCGCCAAGGGCAGCGGCCGGACCCTTCTCAACCTCCTCCGCACGGAGTCCACCAAGGCCAAGCCAGCTGACACGGCCCTCGTGGAAGCGACGTTCAACGCCCATGTCCTCAACAAGCTCCACGGGGCCCCGATCACCGCGGAGAATCTCGCGGCCTTCGTCGAGAAGTACAAACAACTCGAGGCCATGCTGCCGAGCAAGATGAGGAAGCAGCAGACCGACGGCACCAGGCTCGAGATCATCAACCAGCTCGCGCAGGTCGACCCCAACATCTGCGAGCAGTATGAGCTCCGGATGACCGCGTTGGGCACCAGCGCGCCCTCCAACATGGACGATGCCGTCGCGCTCATCGAGGAAATCCTCCGCACGAGAGCAGCGCGCGCCAAGCTCGCCGCCCTTTCCGGCGGCGCCAAGCAGCTCGGCCTCGTCGCCGGCGACGCGACCGTCGCCGATCGCGACCCGACCAAGAACAAGCCCGGCGACGAGAAGAAGACCAAGAAGACCAGGCCGCCCCGCCGCCCCGACGGCAGCAAGAAGGGCGAGCTCCTCAAGTGGGTCGAGGGCATGGACGTGTGCAAGTGCGGCGGCAAGCACCTCTACCGCGATTGCACCGACCCAAAGACGAAAGCCTGGTTCGATGCCTCCAAGGCCAAGAGGGACGCCGAGAAGGCCAAGACTGCCCTGGCAGCCGACGTCGCGCCGGCGGCCGCACCAGCATCGGCTCTCGTGTCCGCTGGCGGAGGGGATTACGCCACGACCGCGGTGACCATCTCCGGTGATCACACGATCGACGAGCGCGCCCTCCTCGCCCAACTTTCCGGCTTCTTCAACTCCGCCGCGCCCTCGAAGGTCGTGCACTGGAGCGAGACCGCGAAGGCCGCGCACTCCGCCAACGTTGCTAAGACCAAGGTCATTGATGGCGTCGTGCAGCTCGTCGAGCCATCCCCTGACGAGCTCTCCCTAGCTACCGCTCTTGGGATCGTCACCGCCGACTTTGATCCGAGCAACACCCGTTGCCCCGACTTCGTGCCCGGGTGCTCGGGCACCTGCGCCCGTCAGTACGAGACCGATACCGCCGACAGCGCGAGCTCCGACGATGAACCTGATCCGGCCCCGCGCTGCGAGGAGTGCGCCGACAACCCCGACGAGCGCCTTTTCTCGCGGGTGCTCAAATTCCTGCCGCATTTCTGGGCGTGCATCGTCACAGGCATGCTCCTCGGGCTGGACCCAATGGATCGAGAGCTACTCGACGACGACGTTCAGCTCATGTTCGTGATCCATGATTGCGTCGAGGTCAAGCGCGATCACTCGGCCCACACCATCCAGGTACGGTGGCGGCGTCTCAAGGCCCGCCGGGCAGGTGCCTGCCCCCCGCCGCCCACCGAGGGGGCACAAAAGGGGTCGCCCGCCGACGAAACCGCCGAGTCCGCCGAACAACCCGCCGACGATCCCGCCGCCGAACCCGCCGACCCTTCGCGCGACGATGCGACGCGGGCGGCGATGGCTCCGCTACTCATTGCCACGCGTATGGCAGCCGTCCTCGACGCTCGTCGCCGTCAGCGCCTGGCAGCTGGGCCGCCGGCCATCCAGTGGCTCGCCGCCTCGGCCATCGGCATTATCCTCCTTGCGCTGGTCGCAGGGACGCTCGCTGCGCCCACCTCGGCCTCCATCCATGCCATCGACGGCCCCATAGCGGACGGTGACCCTGGCAGCGACGCTGCCCTCCGCTCCGACGCCCTGTCCTCGGTCGCTCATCGGATCTCCGAGGGGCTCATCGCTCGCGCCGCGTACCATGTCCTGTTGGCCTTCGTCACCACCGTCTTTACCGTCGCAGTGCTCTGGCCTTCAGCCTTCGCAGCCGTCGCCAGACGTCAGCCCGCAGATGTTACTCGAGGCCTTGCGTACGTGATTGCCACACCGATGATCGGCCTCATCAACGGAGCTTGCTCCCTCGGACCCGCCACCGGCCGATCGACGGCCGCCATCTGGATCGCTCGGAGCTCGTCGTCCGCGGCCTCGGCCCTCACACGCCTTCGGCGCGCGGCGCCTATCTTTGTCGCCTTGGCCCTTCTCGCATCAGCTCTCCTCATCGGTCCAGCTGCCTCTGACTACCACAGCGCCGTTGCCGTCGCCCATGGCACGAACGTCACGCGCATCGACCTGCCATACTACGGCAGATGGATGCCGCAGGGCGCTACTGCTGACGAGGCCCTCCGGCAGTCCTCCCGGGACCCAGCCGCCCTCGAGGCCCTCGTGGCCGGCGCCGCCAGCAAGCATCCGGCGTCGCCGATCGGCATCCTCAAGCTCCACCCCGACTCCGGCTGCACCGGCAGTAACACGCCTCACCTTCACCTGCTCGCCAACCGTCGCCCCTGCGACGAGATCTACTCGCAAGCGAACGGCAACATCTCAAGGTGCGAGGCCATCGGCGACCTTCCCGTGATCGTGCGCGACAAGCAGGGCGCCACCGTTCAGCTCACCTTCACCAACGTGCGCTGCGTGCCCGACTTCAAGTTCTCGCTCCTCTCGGTCAAGCAGCTGTGGAACGAGCAGGGCATCGACGCGCGCTTCTGCGACATCAACGCGCTCGTCCTCCCGAACCAGTCGGGCCTCATCCCCTACGACCCGGCGCGGCCCCTGTCCACCATCAACGCGGTGCCCTGCGCCCATGTCGCCGCCGCGGCGCACTGTGCGCCGCCCCCTGCCCCTCAGACGGCACTCGCGTCACTCGGCTTCCACCAGGTCGGCTCGACCTCTCACCTCGCCAAGCTCTCCGGGGTGCAGATCGGCGCGCTGATGCATCGGCGCAATCACGGCGGTATCCACAAGATCAAGGCGTGCGTGCACGCGTCCAAGGACGGCCCCAAGAACCTCGGCGCCGCGGTTCAGCCCACGTGCCTCGACTGCGCGGCCACTCGCATCAAGGCCGCCGCGCACTCCGGTCGACGCGAGCCTTGCACCGAGCCCGGCACCCTGCACATCGACCTCAAGGAGTTCGCGCGCTCGTACGGTGGCTACCAGTACGCGCTCATCGCCGTCGACGAACACACTCGCTACATCTTCACGCAGTGCTTGCGCCACAAGTCGGAGGCGCTCGACGCCGTCAAGCGCGTCGTGGCCGAGTTCAACGCGATCGTCGGTACCCGCCTCGACGCCGACGGCAAGCCGCTCCCTCGCCCCACCGTCCGCACGATCATGAGCGACCGCGAGGGCAAGCTCATCTCGAACGCGTTCAACGAGTTTCGGGCCGACGCGAGCCTCCACCACTACACGAGCGCCCCACACGACCACGACCTCAACGGCATCGCCGAGCGGGCCATCGGAGCTGTGAGCGAGACGGCCGCGGCGCTGCTGCACTCCGCCAACGCGACCGTCCTCGAGTGGCCGTGGCTCATCCGCTACGCTGTGGACTGGCACAACAGCCTGATCGGCGACACCGGCACCTCGTCGTCCGACCCGCAGATCTCGCCCTTCCAGCGCCTCACTCACAAGCTGCCCGCCATCATGGACCTCGCCCGCTACGGCTGCCGCGCCGTCGTGCTCAAGCCGCCCAACCAGCAGAACAAGACTGCGCTCGACTCGCGCGGATGGGTGGGCACCTTCTGTGGCCGCTCGGTCAACTCGCCCGGCTGTTGGGACGTCAACTGCAACGGGACCATCGTCAGCAGCTCCAGCGTCCAAGTCGACGAGGAGCACATGCCGCGCCTTGGCTCTCAGGCGCACCAGCCTCTGCCGCCCACGGCCCCGGCAGCCCGGGCCTCGCCCCCAGACTCCGTGCCGCATCTCGACAGCGATCGGCCCGTCGCTCCGGCAGCCCCGTCGGCCGCCCCGATCAACGCGTCCGTGCACCACGAACGGCCCGCGCGCAAGGCACTCTCGCTGCTCAACCTCTTCAGTGGTCCTTACCATCGAACGGACGGCCTCGCGGCCGCCCTCTCTGCCCATGGCTGGACCCACGTCACTCAGATCGACAATGACGCCGAAGTAGGGGGGGGCTGGCAACACGTTCTCAGTCTCACGCTTCTTCGACGCCACCGTCGACGGCCACGACTCGGGTCCTCCTGTCGTGCGCGACCACGATCACCCCGACGGCGTCCCCGAGCTCGACCCCAAGCACGTCAAGGAGCTCAAAACGTCCAACCTCCTGCTCGAGCGCACCGTCGAGCTCGCGCTCGCCGCACATCGATCTCCGAGCAAGGCGACCATCATCCTCGAGAACCCAGCCGACCGATCCATTCGCGGCTCCTCCTGCTTCTCGGAGGACCTCGCCAAGCACGGCTCGCTCTTCGCCACGTCCGCAGTTGCCCGCCTCATCGCTGGCCTCGAGAACTCGTCGACGGCCACCTTCGCCTACTGCCGGCTCGGCTCTGACTTCCAGAAGTACACGACGCTCCTGTACACGAACGACGCGGCGCCCGTCCTCGACGACCTCAACCAGCACAACTACCAGTGCAACCATCCTCGCGGCTCGCACAACAAGGTGGGAGGCCGCGGCAACGACGGCTCCTTCAAGTCCAAGGAAGCGGCGCCGTACCCACAGAAGCTCAACCTGCTCCTCGCGCGGGCTTTCACACTCGCGCGCACGGGCTCCGCCGAGCCTATCGAACAAGCTCGCCCGGAGCCGATTGCCGCACGGCCCGCCGTCAAGCCAGTTACCAAGCCGATCGCAGCTTCGCCACGTACGGCTCCCCCGCCAGCGTCATCGCCAACCAGGCCCCCACCGTCCACAACTCTTGGGCCCCAGCCGACGCCGCTTCCCTTTCCAAATCTCGATTCGGCTCTTTCGCCGAAAGGGGCCGCCATTGGAGCCGCGGAATTCTCCGGCGACGATTTTGTGCAACCCTCGGGGGGGGCACTTAAGGGGCCTCATCCCGCCGATGTCCCTCCGACCCCTTGGATCCCTCCAGCCTTGCGCACCACCAACGACTTCAAACTCGCGGGTGCCGGCAGCCAGGCTCCCATCGGCCCTCGGCGGTCAGTAAGCTCCAAGGTCGACTACTTTCCGAAGCAACCCACGCACAGAGAGTACGGCCCCAAGTGGCTGCCTGCGGTGCCCGAGGAGAAGCCCGGCACCGCCGCCGATCTTGAACCCGATCAACTCACGCCCATCGCCGAGCGCATGGAACACGCGGCCGCCGCCATCGCCTTCAACGCCAATACCATCAGCCCGGAGTCAGCCGACTGCGCCCTCGCTCTCTCGGCATGGATCGATGGCGTCACCGTTCCGCCCGGCGCCGTCAGCGCTGGCCCAGGTACGTACATCGTCGACCACGACGCGCTCGCGGCCTCTCTATTCGACGCGGCCACCGCGAGCAGCGCCTCCAAGGCGACTTATGAGCCCATGCTTGGGGCATTGGCTGCGCTCAACCTGGGATCACCGCGCGCGACCGGCACCAATGACGGCACCGTGCTGCTTACGGCCCTGCGAGCTGACTCGCCCGACGCTCCCGCAACGCACACTCAGGCCGCTCAAGACCCGCGCTGGCTCAAGGCTGAGGCCGGCGAGCTCGACAATCACAAGCGCAACGGTTCGTGGGAAGAGCTCTCTCGCTCACAGGTGCCGCGCGGTCGCCGCGTTCATAAGCTGGTGTGGGTCTACAAGGTAAAGCGCGACGGCACGTGCAAGGCCCGCCTCTGCGTGCAAGGCTGCACGCTCGAGGAAGGCATCGACTTCGATCAGACCTTCTCAGCTGCGCTCCGTTACAGCTCAGCTCGCGGCCTCTTTTGTTACGCTGCTCGCAAGGGCTGCAAGGTGCGCAGCATCGACTACGTAGCAGCGTACCTCCAAGGCAAGTTTATCGAAGGCGAGGTCATCTACTGTCACATGCCGCCCGGCTACGTCGAGCTGGACTCCGACGGCACCCCTCGCGTGCTCAAGATCGTCAAGCCCATATACGGCATTCCGCAGGCTGGCCGCCGCCTTCAGCGCCAGATCTTCCCGTGGATGAAGGCGCAAGGCCTCAAACCTCTCGATGACTCCGACCCGTGTGTCTTCGTGCGCGAGGACGACAGCGACGGCGAGATCTTCGTCGTTGGCCTCTACGTGGATAACCTCCAAATCGTGCACTCCGCCGACATCGACGAGAAAGGAAACGCGCCTCCAGGCTCTTTCTGCGCCTCGTTCCTCAAGGCGCTCAATGAGACCTGGGACGTCCTCGATGAGGGCCCGATTATCGATCTCCTCGGGATCCAAGTGCGCCACAACGCCGACGGCTCGATCACGCTGCATCAAGAGGCCTACATCGACAAGCTGGTGGAGCGCTTCCTTCCGGGCGGCGTGCCTGCTTCGCTGCAGGGCACCTCGCTCCCGTACTCGCGCAACCTTGACAAGCACGTCTCGGACGCGGCCGCCTGCACCGGCGTGGACTACCCGCACCTCGTGAAGCCCTTCCAAGAGCGGGTCGGCTCCCTCATGTACGCCACAACCTCAACACGCTGCGACATCGCCTACCCCGTCCACCAGCTCTGCAAGTGTCTCGCCAAGCCCACGCCCGAGCTGATGGAGGAGGCCGATCGCATCATCGCATACCTCGCGCGCCATCGCTCTGTCGGCATCACTTTCGATCCGGGACAGACCGACCTGTACAAGGGTGGAGAGTAGTTTATTACTCAAATCGGTGTAGTTTATTACTCAACGCATTTAAATACATTTTCGCGCATAACAACGCATTTGAATGCATTTTTAGTGCATTCTGTGTGTGCTGCATTCTGGGATTTGTTGCATTTTCATGCATTCTAGACCCCCTTTGTTTGCATTCTCTACTGCTGCATTCTTCGTTCTCGCGGTGTGTGCATTTCGATGCATTCTCTGACCTGCTGCATTTTGGATATGATGCATTTTAACGCATTATAATGCATTCTCAGAGTCCGCTTCATGTTGGTGCATTCGTGACGTGGTGCATACGCAACGTGGAGTATTTTGACGCATTTTGACGCATTGTTCATAGATGCATTTTTATGCATTCCTGACGAGGTGCATTTGCGCGTATTGTAGTGCATGTTGATTCAGGTGCATTCTTATACAGCTGCATTTTAATGCATTCGCACGTCTCACATCTTCAGATGCATTTCGTCTCCACACAGCCCGTCCGAAGCCCATCGGGTCCATACTGCATGCTTCCTTGTGAGTTTAGCCTTGAGTCCGCTCGGCTTCTTTGTGGATGTTTGCGTGGTCCACGAGTCTGGTCCTCACGCATGTTGGGGTATTTTTATGCATTCTCACGCATCATGAAGCAGTCATGAAGCAAGTATCATGCTATCATCTTATCATCGCGCCACTCGTGGCGCATCCAAATCAGGCACTGTTCCTCCATGTTCCTCCTTCGTGATCTGGAATACAAATTTATGCACATGCATTAACATGCATGTAAATGCGCTAATATGCATCACATACAGAATGCATACATACGGTAATGCACATGAATGTATCACGTGCACCAAATGCATGATAATGCAGCAGAGGATGGAAATGCATCGTATTATAGATGCATGATAATGCATGTAAATGCACCAGATACTGAATGCAGTGTGATGCAACAAATGTAATGCAGGTAAATGCACATAAATGCATCGTACCAGAATGCAACCTACATGAATACGTCGAAATGCAAATGAATGCGTGAGCATGCAGCAGATCAGAAATGCATCAAAATGGAATGCAATGAAATTTTGTTGAATGCATTGAAATGCACGAGAATGCAACAAAATGCGGTGAGTAATAAACTACACCGATTTGAGTAATAAACTACACTAAACCCGACCGACCTGCATGCTTTCTCGGACGCTTCTTGGGAAGTCCGCAACTCTACCTCCGGCTGGGTCGTCATGTGGGGCAATGCGGCACTTTCTTGGGGCTCGCGCAAGCAGAAGTGCGTCGCTCTCTCATCTTGCGAGGCCGAGCTCATCGCGCTCTCCGAGGCTACCAAGGACGTCGTCTATTCCCGCAAGTTCGTCGCCGGCCTTGACAAGACCGCGGTTCGCGGCCCGACTGACCTCCGCACGGACAACACGGCCGCTCGGCACGTCTCATACAACCCCGAGCTCCACGACTGGATGAAACACGTGTCGCGTCGTCACTTCTTTGTGCGCGATATGGTCGAGAACTTCGAGATCAACGTCCCATTCGTTCCGACCAAGGAAAACGTTGCCGACTTCTTTACCAAGTCGCTCCCGGCACCGGCCTTCTTCGCCTTTCGCAAGATCCTCATGAACGAGCGCGATCAGGCATCTCATCCTTCTAAGCTCTCGCCCCTGCTCGTAGGTCTCGCTATGGTCGAGGGGGGGGCGTCCGAAGGAAATGCCTGAGGCTATCCTGAGGCTGCCCTGTCAGATGGTCCCTACCGTCTTGTGCTAGTGTGTGCCCCCTGTGTGTGGCCCTTGTCCTGGCTTGCGGCCCCCGGAGCGTGGCACCGCGCTCCGATTTCCTAATCGGGCGCGCGTTCGCCTTTCACTTAGGGGAATTGCGATCGCTTTCCGCGAGCGCGCTTTTCTTCCTTGGGTGTGAGTCGGGGGCTGCTCGTTTGTTGTAGCTCTCTGCGCACTCCGCGTGCGACGTCTAAGGTTACTCACTACTACTCAAGTAGTCACTCTTTCCCACGGACCGTATCTTGCGTATAGAGCAGCACGACGAGGGCGGGCGTGATCGGGAAAGGAGCGCCATACTGGGCGTGAACGGGTAGGGAGCGCCATACTGGGCGCGCCATCTTGGGCGCAATCGGGATTGGAGCACCGCGCGCCGGTCCGAGCACGAGCGCGTCCCAGCGCGGCGCCGCGTAGATCAGCGTCCAGACGCCGAAGCCGAGCACGTTCACACCGAGCACGTTCACGAGTGCCCCCGCGAACGCGCACGTGGCCTCGGTGGGCCGCCCGCCCTGCGGTGCGAGCGCGAAGAGCATCTCGTTGAGGCCTAGGACGACCGCCACGACCGCCACTCATTGGCCTCTGATGGCTTCTGATGATGGCCTCTGATTGCCTCTGATTGCTTCTGATGACCGCCACACATTGGCCGTGGGTGACGTGCGTGCGCAGGAGCAGGACAGCGATGGTGCACGCAAAGAGCGTGGCCGTAGAGTGCAAGATGACGCAGAGCTGCACACCCGACTCGTCGAGCGCCACGTAGTCGAGCGCCTGCGCGAAGCCGTTGCCGACCGACGAGAGCGGCAGAGCGCAAACCATGCTGCGCGTCCAAATGCCCAGCCTCTACGAGCGATTGGCAAGCATCCACAAGCCGCCGACGAGCATCTGCGCGACGCAGGAGGCCAAGGCGAGGAGGAAGGACTCCGCGGCCGGGCCAGCGTGGTTCATGTTGATGACCGAGCGGACGGCATTTTAGGCCGACCAAATGGACTCCTAAAGTCCAGCCCCTCTTTTCTCATTGTGAATGGGGGCTCCCCCGCCGAGCGTGAGAAGCCGGCTTGTGAGAATCCACAAGCCGGGCCGACTCCCCTGTGGGGAAAACGGGGAGGAGTGCCTAAAGTCGCGCCACGAGACATCGAAACTCAACTTTGTCAGACAACTCCATGACTGCGGAAGCGTGACGCTTGCGGAATGAGGGCGTGGCGCCTAATGCGTTGTTTTTTCACAGCAAGTCTGCCGGAAGCCCCGTCTGAGTCCCGTGAACGATGCGCGCGCCCCTCATCAACAATGACGGGCCGGCCACGTTGAGCGGCCGCGATCCACACGCGTCGCACAACAACCTCGGCATCATCAACGGCTGCTACGTCCCGGTTCTGCTCAACATCCTCGGCGCGGTTCTCTTCAGCCGCGTGGGCTTTTCGGTCGGCTTCCTCGGCTGGGCGGGTTCACTCCTCCTCTTCTGCTTCTCGGAGTCGATTGCATACCTGACGATCACCTCGTTCTCGGCGCTCGTGACCAACGGGCGCATGCGCGGCGGTGGCGCCTACTATATGATCTCGCGCTCGCTCGGCCCAGCGTTCGGAGGCTCGTGCGGCCTGCTCTTCTGGCTGACGTACTGCCTCAACGTGACGTTCAACACGGTCGCGTTCACCGAAATGTTCGTGACGACCTTCCTGCCCGAGTGGAGCGGCGGCAACGAAGGTCAGATTGACTGCAACGTCGAAGTCGACCCAAGCGGCAACGCGTTCGCCAACACGTTCGCGATGAGCCCCGAACAACTCAAAAAGGTCGCCGTTTCGTCCTTCACGCTCTTCCTTGTGTTCCTCGTGGGCTTCAAGGGCGCGGGCGCGTTCGCGCGTGTGAACGTCGTCATCTTCAGTGGCCTCATGCTCTCGCTCGCCGTGGGCATCGGCACCATCTGGCTCTCCCGCACACCACGTGCCATTGAGAAGAAGCTGATGTTCCTGGTGACCGACGCTGATGATTGCATGCTAATGGCCCTCTGATGGCCCTCTGATTGCATGCCCATGGCCCTCTGATGGCCCTCTGATGGCCCTTCCTCTTCGCGTGCTGAGTACCCCCTACTGGCATGCAGGTGAACCTCTCCGGCGCCCTCGAGGACATCGAAGCAGAGCTCTTGCCTTCGCGCTGGGCTGACGCTCAGAAGGGCAACCTGTCTGTGGCTTTGTTCCCTTTCGCCTGGTCCGCAGACTGTCCCGTGGCAAGCCTCGACGGTGTCGCGCTCTCATGCGGGCCCAATGGCAAGGTGAGTACCACCGAGTACCACTGATGACCGCTGATGACCGCTGATGACCTCTGACGGCCACTGATGACGATTTCTTCTCGCGCTTTCCGAATGGGTACAGTACGGTCTGGCGGAGACAGCGTGGCCCAAGTGGGGTATCCGCTCGTCTCAGTGTGGGTGCGCCGAGTGTGACCTCTCCCACGTGTTCGGGATCATCTTCCCTGCCGTGTGTGGGCTGATGGAGGGCGCCAATCTCTCGGGTGATCTCGCCGACCTCTGATGACCTCTGATGACCGCTGATGACCGCTGATGACCTCTGATGACCGCTGATGACCGCTGATGACCGCTGATGACCGCTGATGACCGCTGATGACCTCTGATGACCTCTGATGACCTCTGATGACCTCTGATTGGAGGGCGCCAATCTCTCAGGTGATCTCGCCGACCCGGGATTCGCCATCCCGTACGGCACCCTCGCGGCTGTCTCGACCGCCTTCTTTTTCTACATCATGCTCATCTTTGGTCAGGTGAGTCCTCTGATTACCTCTGATTACCTCTGATTACCTCTGATTACCTCTGATTACCTCTGATTACATCATGCTCATCTTTGGTCAGGTGAGTCCGAGGACCTCTGATTACCTCTCTGATTGCGTCCGAGTGCGTCCGAGTGCGTCTGATTGCGTTTGAGTGCATAAGTTTACCACTGATTGCCGCCCCTTGAATGCGCTCATCATCTTTCGTCTGTGTGCAGGCGGGCTCGCTCGACCGCATCGCCCTACAATTTGACATGGATGTGATGCAGGTGAGTGCAACTGATGACCACTGATGGCCACTGATGACCACTGATGACCACTGATGACCACTGATGACCACTGATGACCACTGATGACCACTGATGACCACTGATGACCACTGATGACCACTGATGACCACTCACAATTCGACAATGGATGTGATGCAGGATGCCTGCATCAACCAATACTTCATTGTGATGGGCATCAGCACAGCCTGCCTCTCGACCTCCCTAGGATCCCTCTTTGGAGCCTCGCGCATCTTGCAAGCCATCGCGCGCGACAACATCTACCCGTGCCTGCGCCCGTTTGCGTACGGCTCGCGCACCGGGGACGAGCCTCGGGTCGCGATCGTGCTCTGCTGGGCTGTGGCGCAGATAGGCTTGATGCTCGGCGACCTCTCAGCTGTCGCCCCTATCTTGACCAACTTCTTTCTGATCACGTATGCGTTGACGAACCTCTCGGCCTTCTTCTTGGCAATCTCCAAGGTGCCTCCCTCATGGTCACTGAGTGCCACTGATTGGCACTGATTGCGATCTCTCAGGTGCCTCACTCATCATGGCCACTGATTGCCACTGATTGGCACTGATTACGATCTCCCAGGTGCCTCACTCATCATGGCCACTGATTGCCACTGATTGGCACTGATTACGATCTCTCAGGTGCCCAACTACCGGCCGCACTTCAAGTACACGCACCCGCTCCTCTCCCTCCTCGGTGCCTTCCTCACTCTCGCCGCGATGGTCTATTTGAATGCGCTCTTCGCGCTGATCACCGTCCTCTTCGTGCTCGCCCTCTTCGTCTACATCACCTTCAGCTTCAAGGTGAGTGAATCTCGGAGTGACCTCTAATTGCCCTCTAATAGCCCTCTATTGCCCTCTAATTGCCTCTGAATGCCTACCTCATCAGGAGCACTCGCGATGGGTCGATATCTCATACGCGCTCGCATACAAGGTCGCCGTGGCCGCGCTGCGCACCATGGAAGGCCAACGGCGCGATCCCAAATATTGGAGAGCTTCCCTCGCGCTGCTCCTTCCGATCGAAGGTAACCCTCACTCCCAACCCCAAACCCCAACCCCAACCCCAACCTTAGCTTTAACCCCAACCCCAACATCATCCTTAGCCTTAACCCCAACCCCAACTTCAATCTTAGCCTGAACCCTAACTCGCGCTGCTCCTCCCGATCGAAGGACGCGAAGCCACGTCGCTCTTGGGCCGCCCCTGATGACCTCCCTCATTGGGTGATGGCCTCCCTCATCAGGACGCGAAGCCACGTCGCTCTTGGGCCGCCCCTGATGACCTCCCTCATTGGGTGATGGCCTCCCTCATCAGGACGCGAAGCCACGTCGCTCTTGGGCTGCTTCGCCTCCATCGCCTCCGGTGCGCCGATCACCGTAGGGCGCGCCGTCCTCGTGCCCACGACGACGCCCTTGGGCTCTTCACCCACGTCGCCGCCCTCGCCGCCTGGCGCCGAGCTGGGCGCGAGCGGCATGGCGGCGGCGGTGCTCAACGCGCAGCAGCTGCTCGGCGCCCAACTCGGCGCCATTCGCGCGGCCCTGCCGCTCGGCGCCCCCGACGCGTATCCGCAGGTCGTCTAATGGCCCTCTAATGGCCCTCTAATGGCCCTCTAATGGCCCTCTAATTGCCCTCTAATAGCCCTCTAATTGCCCACTAATTGCCCACTAATTGCCGCTCGGCGCCCCCGACGCGTATCCGCAGGTCGTCGTCGGCGCTTCCTTCGTAAACGCGTGCCTCAACCTGATGCTAGGCGCCGGGATGGGCGCGTTGGCGCCCGACGCCCTCGTGATCCCGCTGCCGCCCGCGCCCTCGTCCCCGACGAGCGCCGTCCCGGGCGTACCCGAGCCCGGCGTGCCTGCCGCGACCATCCGTGCGAACATGGAGATGGAGATGGTGGTGCACGAGACGATCGCCCTTGGTCGAAACTGCCTCGTCGCTGCGAATTTCGGGTCCGCGCGCGCCGCCGAGTGCTGGGGCGCCAAGTCCCACGGCCTGCAGCTGATGGCGAGGCAGGCGGCGGAGGCCCTGAGCGGCGGCGCCGGCGCCGGCGCCGGCACCGGCGGCACCGGCGGGGGCGGCGGCGGCAGCGGCGGCAGCGGCAGCGGCAGTGGCAGCGGCGGCAGCGGCGGCGGCAGCGGCGGCGGCAGCGGCAGCAGTAGCGGCACTGGGGCCTCATCGGCCGGCGCCGTACCGGGCACCATTGACATTTGGCTCATCGGTGCTCTGCCTCTCGCCAGCGCCGACGCTCACGACGACGCTCACGAGCGTGTGCTTCGTCGACTTGGATTGGCGGCCCAATTAGGACACCTCGCGGCCCAGGCGGCGGCGCGACGTTACCGGCAGCTCGCCTCCCGCGCGGCCGATGGCAACAAGGACGGCCCGCAGCTCACACGGCGCGCGCGCCGTATCGGGCAGCGGGTCCCCAAATTAAGGCTGCTCCAGCTCGTGCCCGGTACGGCGCTCGCGCCCGGTACGGCGCTCGCGCGTGCGGTGGACGACCGCACTTCCGAAGGCGGCGCCGTCGTGAGCGCCACCCGGCCACTCAACAGCGCCGTTGGCGGTGCCGGTGCCGGTGGCGACGGTGGCGGCGACGGAGGCGGCAGCGGCGGCGGTGGCGAGTGGGGGGCGATGAGGTCCGACGTTACGTTCCTCGCCAAGTGGCTGCGCAGCGTCAGGATCGACGCCGAGGTGATGGCCGTGCCCATGCCGCCCCTGATGACCTCTGATAACCTCTGATGACCTCCCTCATTAGGTGATGGCCGTGCCCATGCCGCCTCTGATGACCTCTGATGACCTCCCTCATTAGGTGATGGCCGTGCCCATGCCGCCTCTGATGACCTCTGATAACCTCCCTCATTAGGTGATGGCCGTGCCCATGCCGCGTGCGGCGGGCTACCCCAACGAGCACGCTCACGAAGACGCGGGCGGCGACAATCTCGGCGGAAATCTCGGCGCCAAGTGGCCGCACGGCGCGGCGACTGACAGCCGCGCGCCGCTCGAGGCGCTCGCGGCAGCGCTCCGCGAGGAGAGTCGGGTTTCGTCACTCGTGATCGTGCCTCTCCCTCTTGGTGCGTTGCTTGCGGACAGTGGCTCCGCCGGGCTCTTGCAGCAGCTGAGCGCCGGCATGCCGCCCATCGTGTTCGCCTTCGAGGGCAGTGGAGTGCCTGTCACGACCACGGATATCTGACGGCCTGCTCGGGGATTTCTGACGGGCCGGGGCGCGGAGGGTGCCCGCTCCACATGTTGTACGTCCCCACAAACTCATGACAAACTCCGCTCATACGTCCCTAAAATTTAGCCGAGCCGCACCTCCCGCTCCGGCCTTAAACGTTCGTGTCAGCTGTTACCGCTGCCTAAAGGCATCGGTCGGCGGTAGCTTTTACACAGAGAAAACTCACATAACTTATCGCTGCCTAGGGCTCGAGGCGAGCTAGTAAAGCCGCAGACTCGAGCTCAGCTCCCTAACTATATAGACACATGTGTCATGTCGTTGAAGTAACCGACCCTGCCGTGTAAAGTAAACTGCTTCATCTCTGTCGCTCGGCTCGATCACTGGATGTCGCCGACGTACCTATCCCTTCGCCTAAGGGAATGGTTGGAAGTGGCCTCCGTCCACAGACCCTGTGACATCAAGATGCTGTACTGAAGCATCACCACGCCGAACGTGACGATGACAATCAATAATGCCACCGTGACATATGGGGCGGCCCTCGCTGTCTTTCCGCCTTGCTGTTGCATGAGCTGCGCCACGAGCCCGAGAGCGATGAGGCTGAACATCGAGTAGGCGAGCAGGTGCTCTGGCTCGATCATGGGTCAAATGTCACGTGAACCCAAGTTCTGGCTCGCACTGCTGCGCTCCCACGCCTTTGATGGCCCTCCGAACCAACCCCTTTGCCCTTAGCAGGATGAGGATGTGACGCGCCTCGATCGCTTCAGAAAAGCGCGCGCACCCCGTGGAAAGCGCTCAAAAAGGCGCGTCGAATTTACTTTTAAACTTCATGCTGCACCGGCCGACCGCACATCCCGCGCCTCCTCGCGGGGCTGTTGAGCGCAAAGAGGCCATCGTTCCGCAGCGCATGCATCGTCTCGAGGGCGCCCGGCCGAGCAAATGGAGGCACGTCGTCGGCTCGATCTCCCGCTCGATCTCCCGCTCGATCTGCGGCTCTCCCGTCGACTGGAACATCACCATCGCTCCCAGCTTTGCCCGCGTCAACGTTGGCTGACGCATCACGTGCGCCGACGGCGGCAGCACTCGACACGACTGTCCTCGTCGTCCTCGCCAAGGCACCCTGTTCCTCATTGACGAAGCTGGAGGTTCTACTTGGGGCGGCGTCGGGCGCCGTCCTGAGCGCTGTCTCATTGACGAAGCTGGAGGTACGGCCTGGGGCGGCGTCGGGCGCGGCGGCATACGCGGCCTCGAGCGCCGTCCTGAGCGCCGACAGCGTCATCAGCGCCGCGAGCTCCTCAGCGGTGCCAACGAAGGCATCGGGAAATTGACGAAACAGTCCGAGACGCTCTGCCGCTTCGTAATGTCGAGTCTCCATCCAATCGGGCAGTACGAGGAACTGCTTGAACGTGACGTCGATGTACACGTCGTCGAGTCGACCACCATCGGCCACGAAGAGCAGGAACGTGTGCACCGTCCCCATCTCGCATCGCGACAGCGTGCCGGGGACGCCGAGAACCGTGAGCCGCGCGGAGTACCGTCCCAAGGGTCCGGGAAGGCGTGTGGCCGACGTGTGCAGCGCGGCGACGCTGTGCGACTCGGCCTGCAGCTGCACTGCGAGTGCCCTAGCGACCGGGTCGGCGTCCGCTGGCGGCTCAAGGAGCCAGCGGGCCATTGCTTGGTAGGGCGACGCGGTCGGCGCGGCACGGTCGGCCTGTGCTGTCATCGCTCCGAAGCGCTGCTCGAGCAGTGCAGCAGCAAGCGATGAATAGTACACGCAACAGCGGTAGCGCAAATAGGCACCGGCCACGGTATCAAAACACGTCTCCTTGTTGCTGGAACCACCGCCCATGACACGCTCGCGCTCTCGGAGCACCGCCATCGCAGGTTCGACGCTGGACTGCACAAACGACCTGAGCTCTGTAACCACTGCCTCGACAGTCGTGGTGTCATCAGCCGCTGGCTTCACTGGTGTTGCACCGGTGCGAGCCGCGAGCCGCTCCGCCCACGGCGTCCAGGAGGCGACAAGGCCGCAGAGGACGAGGAGCATTTGGCGGCCCAGCATTGTTTTGGCGGGCCGACACGTCGGGGCTTCCAACATCGGGGCTTCTCCCGGTTTTGGTAAGTGTTGAAAGTTCTAGACAAGTCGCCCGGCGTGCCCGGGCTTCCGTCCCTGCACACGAGCCCCACCCTTCCTCTTTCCGTGTCCACCATTCACAATTAGGATGTAGGGGCTGTGTAGGGACTCGCGTCGCAGTGTCGCCCACTCTCTCTCCGCCGGGAGGAGCCATGAGTAGGTTGCCGGCCTGCAAGTTCTTTGCCCAAGGATATTGTCAGTGGGGCGCACAGTGCCGATTCGCGCACGACGAGTCAGCTGCACAGGATGCCGATGCGGCCAAGCAGGCGCTTCTCCAGAAGATGGAGAGATTGCAAGCCGAGATGGTTAAGATGAAGCAGCAACAGCACCAGCACCAACGAGCAGCAGCGAGCGGCTCTGCGTCGGACGCCGCACCTGCAGTCGACGCTCCCGTGACGAAAGCTGCCAGCAGTAGCAGCGCGGTGCAAAAGCCGCGTCCAGGCAAGCAGCCGCCACCGACCCAGCCGCCACCACCGACCCAGCCGCCACCACCGATCCAGCCGCCACCGACCCAGCCGCCATCGACCCAGCAGCCTCCCGCGAAGCCGTCACCCGCCCCAAAGCCGTCGCCTGCCCCAAAGCCGACGCCCGCGCCGACGTCAACGGTAAAGTCCTCTGTGCTCGGGCGGCTGGGACAAGGTGAGCCGCCCTGATGAACCCTGATGAGCCCTAGGATCCCTTCCCCTCTGACGAAGCCCTCCCCCGTGCTCATGCAGGCGGCGGCGCCAGTGCAGCCTCCCAAGCGGCGCCCGCGACGGCGCCCGCAGCTGCAGTCACTACGGGCACAGCGTCGGGCGCCGTCGCGGGCACAGCGTCGGGCGCAGCGGCTGGTACGAAGCGACCATTGCCAGCGCCCTCGGCGAGCACGAGCAGCGCCGCCGCGGTCACCTCGAGTGCCGCTGCAGCTGTGCATGTCAAGTCGTTCGACGAGCTCATGGCGGAGAAGAGAGCTAAGCGGGAAGCCGAGGCGGCCGCGACCAAGGCGCCCACGACGGCGCCCGTCGCGACCAAGGCGCCCACGACGGCGCCCGTCGCGACCAAGGCGCCCACGACGGCGCCCGTCGCGACCAAGGCGCCCGCGACGGCGCCCGCCGCCACCAAGGCGCCCGCGACGGCAGCTGCGCCTGCGACGGCGGCCACGCCCACGCCCAAGCAAGCAGAGAAGCGTTCGCTGCCCGCCGCTCGCGCGGCTGCTTCCGCCGCTCCCGCCCCCGCCCCCGCTCCCGCTCCCGCTGCCGCCCCTGCCGCCGCCGCCTCGCCCGCCCCTGCCCTCGATCTGCATGCCCAAAAGGTCGCGAATGTTCGGATTAAGACGTTCGACGAGCTCATGGCCGAGAAGAGGGCGGCCAAAGCTGCGAGCGCCGTCGCGAGCGCCTCACCGGCGGCCCCCCCGGTGGCGCTCGCTACGGCGCCACCGGCGGCCGCCGCCGCGACGGGCGCCGTGTCGAACGCTGCGAAGCGCCTGAAGAGCGCCGCACCGGGCGCTGCGCCGAGTCTCGTGGGCGCCGTAGTGGGCGCCGCCGCCTCGGGTGCGTCGCCGGCCGCCGCGAAGGCGCCCGCTACGGCGCCGGCACCGGCGGCGCCAGCTGCGCCTCCCAAGGCGGCGCCCATCTCGGCGGCGCCCGCGCCCAAGGCGGCGCCCGCGCCCAAGGCGGCGCCGCCACCCGCCGTGACGAAGCAGGAGCTCCTCGACTCGGAGCTCCTCGACTTTGACGAAGCGGACGATCTCGGCGCCACCGGAGATTACACGGAGGCGGACATCGATCAGGAGCTCCTCGACCTCGATTAGGGGCGTCATCATCGCAGGCGTTGAGGCGCGGACGGCGCGCTGTGTCGAGCGCCGGAGACGACTCCTCTGCTCGATGTCTTCGGGGCTGCGCCCGCGACGGCGCCTCTCGGGTGTGATGAGAGACACGCCGGCGAAAAACGGAAAAGCGTGATGAGAAAAGCGCCCAAGTGCGGCGCGGCGTATCGCCCGATCCGCGCATTATAATTGCGTCGCATCCACGATAAGAAATATCTAATATGATCGGTGCTGAGTGCACTACATTACGGTTTGTCGTTTCCTGTGTTTACGCGGTCGGGGGTGCGTATACGCAGAAACTTGTGTATACGCGAGGGGGTACGTATACGCACCCGCTGTGTATACGTACTACCGCTCGCGTAAACGCACCTACCCGCGTATACGCACCCGGGTGCGTGTACGCACCCGGGTGCGTAAATGCACCCAGCGCTCGCGTATACACACCCACCCGCGTATACGCACCCGGGTGCGTATACGCACCCGCAGCGTATACGCACCCCCCGCTCGCGTAAACGCACTATCTCGCGTATACGCACCCGGGTGCATAAACACAC
>Ga0210240_101000_pt1 | contig 23381 bp, 18 predicted proteins | sample ChrtobMetP5a_4mM_FD_155463 | JGI IMG/M metagenome (GOLD analysis project Ga0210240, IMG submission 155463) | Chrysochromulina tobin associated microbial communities from unialgal haptophyte culture, Seattle, Washington, United States - P5a_4mM | ecosystem: Host-associated > Algae > Haptophytes >...
ACTGCCGCTTGACCCCAACAGTTAAGCGGCCGTGAACCACCGTGTGAAGAGACAGTCGGCGGGGCCATCAGTAGCCCAGCCAGGGGGAAAGGGGATAGGCGGGGAGATGTCTCCCGGCCGTTTGGGAGTTATTGGGCGCATGGGGTACCATGGGGATACCTATCGGGAGATCTGCTGCTCAAGGTTTCGAGACCCAAGGGGGACCCTCGAAGCTAGTCGATGCGCATCCTGATTAACCCCTACGGGAGATGCACGTGGCAGATTGTGTGCTACTCGGCACCTCTGCACCTCGGGGGGAGTTCTCGAAGCGCAATGTCGCGCATGTCGTCGAATCCTCCGATGAGAGTTAAGTGTCCCGCCCACCCACCGCGATGTAAGCCTGGTCTAGCTTTAGCAGGGACCGGGTTGTCGCGCTCACCAGGCTGCGTTTGTGTAGCTTTGATGAACCGCGGGGTTGTCGCGCCCACCAGGCTGCGTTTGTGTAGCTTTGATGAACCGCAATTCAACGTTTCAACGCGCGACCAGGTTTACCACGAGCTTCCTGTGGTCGTGTGTCCCGTGAACGTTAACACGACAGACGCGACAACCCGTGTGCTGTGTGTGGGTTAACTTGTGGGTTCTTGTTCAGGCTGTGAACGCGCCCCGGAACGCGCTGACGTTCCTCGACGTGGAACAAGGGTGTGAGCCGGACGTGACCCGGTCCAGGCTACCCCTACCACTCGGGTGTGTGTTCGGCTTTGGTTCCTCCCAGGTGCTCCTCAAAGTCATGAAGCCACTGTGAAGGAGGTAAACAGTCACAACACCACGCACGCACCCCCGGCAACAGTCACGCACGCGTGGAGCAAAACCTCCGGACCCACACAAGCACGGGACCATCCCCCCCCTCGCCCTCGCAACCCACATATTTGTGTGTCCTGAGGCCTTTGACCTTACACACGTCAGCATCCCTCGTACAGACTGTATCCCGAATCAAGCGCGCCCCTCACCTTTCAACATCTTTCAACAACGTAGTCGCCTCAGTGGCTGCTGCTGGTGCTTGGTTCGTCTGCTCTGCCGACTTCGGGCGCGGCGTCATACACTGGCGGTTTCGTCCTTTCTCAAGGAAGAGGAAGGCGCAGATGATGAAGGGGACGGCGACGACGGCGGCAATGCACGCAATTGCAAGCTCCGCGGGCATCGACGGCGCCAGGCATTCACCTTCCTTGGTGGCGTTGATCAGACTGACAGAGTGCAGCAGGTCGGGCTCCGCTTCCAGACTCAATCGAAGCATCGCAGCGACGTTCGTGGGAGTTCCCAAGGACGCAGTACAGGGCGTGGGCACCACCTTCGGGATGCACGGCTCGTCGTAGTAATCGTCGAGCTCGCCCACGCAGTTGCGCTCCTCAGCTCGTAGCTTGACCATGTCGGTGTACTTCCAGGCCTTGGCATTGAGCACAGTTTTGACAGCGCGCTTGCTGTTCATGTCCGCATCAACCAGGTAGTGAAATGGGCAACCGATGGCCGTCGACGAGCGCAGGGTCGTCGGGTAGACTTTGGGGTCCAGCTCCTCGCGCGTCAACCGCCACGCCAGGCCGATGACAAAGTAGCACGACTCGTCGGATTTGTCGCGGTAGCTCCGCTCGTCGCACAAGGAGCCGACAAGGTCGGATCGGTTCAGATTCATCGCCCACTGCAGCGAGCCCATGGTCAGCGCATCGCGAAGGTGAGAATGCCAACGGTTGACGAAGGTACTGTTGGCTGCTCCGTAGCGATCCGACGACCCTGGCGTGCCCCTGGGGGCCGGCCCTGGCGTGGCGATGGCGAATGAAGACATCGTGATAGGCTCATCGGGGCCTACTTCACCCTCAGCCATCGCGAAGCCCTGCACTGCGGAGCTTGTGGTGTTCACCCAGTGCTCCACGGAGCGAAACGGGAGCATCGTTGCGTCCAAGTACACCCCGCCGTACTTGTTCAGCGCCTCGAGCCGATACCAGTCGCCCTTGGACTGGTACCCAAGCGGCGCCCCGCTCATCGGGGTGGGTGGAGGAGAGAGCCCGTAATGTAATGCCGCCGTGGAGGATGAGATGATGCTGAGCGACCAGGTGGGATTGAGTTGCCGCATCCGGGCGAAACACGCGGCCACTATCTCTGGGTATGTTCCATCGCCGCCCACCTCCCAATAGGTCCATAATCTCTTCGGCACACGTTCGGCACGAGGTCCTAATACTTCCGCATTGTGGTTGAATGGGTATAGTGGGGGGTCGGGAGGGGGCGCGGGCGGGTACGCGTATTCTTGAGGCAATAGAGCCAGGTTAGAGGCCGACTGCCATGGCAAGCTGCCTGTCTGCCCCATTTTTTGCTCCCAAATAAGGCAACATGAGTTTTGCAGCATGCATGCCTCCGTCTACAGTCGACCGTACCGACGGGAGTAACCTTTGTACTAGCAAGAGGCAGCCATTAACCTACTACCTGCCGGCTTTCATTCACGATTGCATTAGATCACACTCTGTGCACAAAAAAGGATGTCGCTCGAAGTCGCCACAAGCATTCCAGGTGTCGCATGCCGCCAGCTGCACGATATGGGACAGTGTCACAGGAGGCCTCCGAGATTACGCTCGCCGACGAGCCCACTGTGGACCTGAGCTCGGGCGGCCTGAAGCGCAAAGCCGACATCCCGTTCGGATCTCCAGTTTGGATCGCCGAAACTCTCCAGTCCACGATTGGCAATGCTCAATGGCGTGCGGACACGTTGGCGCAGATTCATCACGAAGTGAATACCGCTCAATCGAGGGCATCGGCATGGTGGGCGGGTGCCACGCCGGAAGAGCGCGCAAAAGCCGGCGGCGCTTCTGGCGTGATCCTCCTGATCCTACTGTGGCTCTTTGGCGCCTTTTCCAATTCCGAAGAGTTTGCACAGACCTCGGCGGTGGCGGCGCTGGACGCGAACGCGCTGCGCTTCGTGCAGCTGCCGTGCTTCAGTGGCTCGTGCAATAATTGGATGTTTCTTGCGGGCATGAGTAACGCGAGCATCTTGTGGACAGATGTCGAGTGCAACGCGATCGCGCGCAAGTTTGGTTGCGGAGGCTGCAAGAGCCCTGCGGAGGATGCGCTCTATGCACCCTTCGGCGGCTCGGTGCGTGGGCGCGTGACGCTGTGCCCCACTGACACGCCCGCGCCCGGTCGTATCGAAGTCATGAGCGAGGGCAGTGCACTCGGCCGCGGCACATACACCGCCATCGGGTCGCCCTCGTACGGGCCGGAGCAGCTACGTCTAAGCAAGTTGCCGTGCTGGGCGTCGGCGCTGTGCGATATCTACTTGCTCGAGAGCGACTCTCACAACTTTCTGAGCTCCGACGTTGCGTGCAACTACTGGTCGGCTCACCTCGGGTGCGCACCCCGCTGCAAGACGGCGGCCGAAGTGACCGCTGATGTGCGCCTGCAAGCGTTCACGACGCACCTGCCGCCTGGCAGGCCCAAGACGGGGCGTGTGACGGCGTGCAGCAGCAACCGCACTGTCGGTATGTCGGCCACCTCGGATGGGATCACGTACACGCTGCATCGCGAGACCTTCTGGTCGCGGGAATCGTGATTCTGAGGTCGTGGCGAGAGCTAGTGCTGCGCGTGCGGAGCGGCGCCGCGCGGCGTGCTGGCGGCGGGGCCGCCCGCCTCTGCCGGCCGCGGGTCACGTTGCTCGTTGGTCGTGCAGCCTGAACGTGGAGGCCACTGTGTCGACAGTGGAGTGCGGTCACGGCCGTCATCGGTTTTCCTGGACGACGGTGTTGGAGCCGTCCTTTGAGACGCGGTGCGCGGTGGAGACAGTGGTGCTGAGGCCTGAGCGCTGAGGTGAGCCGCGGCCCGCGGGGGGACCGCGACGAAACTGACTGAACACCTATAAAAATGGTGTGCGACAAAACGTATTGCGAGTATATTGATCGTCGACGACGTAACGGGCCGCGCCATACCAACTCGCAATTATGCGACGGCGGGAGCGATACCGTCCGGTCGCGGGCGGGGGACCCACGCCATGCGGGGACCGCCGCGGTCGCCGACCGTGCGTGTGAAGGTGTCGATCCGGATGCGACGCATGATGCGACGCCGGGGGGCGAAGCGAGTCGCAGTCGACCGGACTTGATACGGGGCGGCAGCTCTGTGCTTTCCCTCTCGTCGAGCACCGATGTGCGTCATAGCCACACACACCAGTGCGGCTTCGAAGTGCGGCTTGGGCTGCGTGCGGGTCCACCATGGCCCTTTGCTCCGAGGCCTCCGGGTCCGCGCTGACTGCCCGTTAACTGCCCGCAGCATTACAATCGTGACCCGAAGTTGGATGTCGGTGTCAGGTGGCACCGTCGATGGTATCAGCTCCAATCGCTCCAACCTCCAGGTGCCCCCTTGGGCGCATCCGCCCTGCGCGCGGCGAGGCGCGCCGCTAGAGGAGCTGAGGCGCTCCCGTCTGCGGCGGGCGCCTTGGTGACCAGCGGCGCACTCGAGACGAGGCGAGGCTGCTGCGTCACTGGCTGCAGGGCCGAAGACATGAGTTCGTGCAGCGCGTGGTCGTCCGCCCATGCTGGCTGCTGGTGCTGGTGCTGGTGCTGGTGCTGCGGCCACGTCTGCTCCTGCAGGTACTCTGGCCGCTTGCGGTCCTCTTTCTTCATGCGCTCGCGCCGCATGAACTGTGCAAATTCATGGTCGCGATCCTCCCGCGTTGGCGCGCGGACCAGCTCGATCGTCGCAAAGTCATACCGCGCCGCCGCGCGCTTTGCCGCCTGTGCAAATAGGGCGTCACCCCTTGCTTTTTGACGGTCGATGTCATCCGCGCGCAGTGCCGCCTGCGCAAAAACAGCATCCTGCCTGCGGGCTTGCTCCCTTTCGTCAGCCTGCCGCCGCCCAGCTCGAGCCACCACCGAGTCTGCCCGCTGCGAGCGGCGCGCCTCCTCCTCCTCCTTCTGCGCTGCCAACTCAGCGCGTCGTTGCGCTGCTCGCTCCTTGGCAGCTTCCTTCAAACGAGCCTCCGCCGCCAGCCGCGCCACCTCCGCCTGCTCGGCCGCGTGTCGCTTCTTTTCCTCGGCCGCAGCTCGCTCCTTCTCAGCTGCGTCCGCGTCGTTCGCTTGCTCCGCGCGCGCCGCCGCCGCCTCCCGGCGCCTCGCCGCCGCCGCCTGTGCTGCGCGCCTCGCCGCGTGCGCCTGCCGCCGCGCTTCGTCCGCCGCACTACGCTCCGCCTCGTGCTGCATCCTCTCCTCGTCCGCTTGGCGCTTGCGCTCCACCTCCTTCTCCTTGAGCCGCGCGTACATCTGGTCCACCTCCTTCAAGCGCTCCTGCTCGAGCTTCGCCTTCTCCGTCGCCGCCAGCTGCAAGCGCAGCTTGGCTGCTCCAGCCGCCAGCCTCGCCACCTCCTTCTCGCGCTCCGTCGCCTCATCATCCGCCGGACGGGCTGCGCTGCGGCTCGCGCTGCTCTCTCGCCGGCGCGCTCGCTGCACTGAGGGTTTGGACTCATCATCATGCGCCGCCTTAGGCGCCGCAAGCGTGCCCTGGGCCGCCTTAAGGAGCCGGGCCTCCTTTTCATCTGCGCTCTCGAGCCAGGTGGCCTCCAAGGCTTTGGCCAGCGCATCACGCCGAGACAGGGTTTCATTACCACGTGGCGTCCCAGCGTCCTTGGCCAGTGGTTCACGCCGAGGCAGGCTCTCTAACCGTGGCATATCGGCTTCCTTGCGCGGAGGGCGTGGCTTCACAGCTTTGAGGACCTCTTTTGGCGGAGGCGCCGGCAAATCCGACATCAGTTGCGCTGCGAGCTCGTTGCCCTTCTTGTCCGAGGCGTGCAGCGCGCGCAGTGCTGCGATCTTCTCGGCGAGCTCATCGTCGTCGTCATCGTCCATCGTCATCTTGGCCGGACAACGCGGGGAAGCAGCCATCGGCGGTTGGACGACCTTGCCCATCTCGGCGCGATTCATAAAGAATCACATGTATCGTGAGACAGTATGCTGACACGGCACGTCTTCGGTGTACGAACAAATTTTCGCAACCTGTCCGTCTCTGTGGGAATTTTGGATCTATTCGGAAGCGTTCGGCCTCTTCGAGCGCCCGAGCTATGGCCGACCCGGCAGGCGGCCCGGCGCTCCTCTCGGGGCGCCGCTACCTGCTGACGTACGCGGCGGATAGTGCCTCGGGCCTCGGGCTCGCTCGCTTGCTGCTGCATCGTGGCGCGGACGTCATCATTACGGGCGCGACCCAGGAGAGCGCCAAGGCGGCCGCCGCCCTGCTGAATCAGGAGGCATCGAGCAGCACGGCAGCGATGGGCACGGTCGAAGGGCTGGCGCTCGACCCCTACAACTTGGAGTCGGCTCGCCGCTTCGTGGCCGACTTCAAGCAACGCAAGCTGCCGCTGCATGCAATCGTGCATGGAGCCATCGAAGAGGCCGGAAGCAAGAGCCATTTGCCCGTGGACTTCCCGTCCGGCGCTGACCGCGCGCTCACGGCCAACCACCTGAGCGCCTTCTTGCTCACGCAGCTTCTGCTCCCGCTGCTCATCAAGAGCGGCGCCGCGCGCATCGTGCTCAGCTCCGACGCATCGCACGCCTCGGGCGACTGCGCGCGGCTGCGAGCCCTCTTCGCCAACGGCGAGGTGCGCCGGGCGCACACGCCGTCCATGGCGGAGGCGGTGGGCATGGCGGCGACGGGCGCGGGAATTGGCGCGGTATGGCACTCGCTCACGAGCGAGGATGCGCGCCGCTCACTGCAGGCGGCCGCCGATGCGAAGCTTGGCTGCCTTCTGCATGCGGTGGAGCTGCACCGGAGGCTGAGCAAGCACAAGCTCACCCCGCGCAAGGTGCGCGTGGTGGCGGTGCTGCAGCCAGAGGCGCTGCTCGACGCACTCACGCTGGAGCTGCCCGAGCACCTTCTCCTCTACGCGCCGAGCGCCGCCGCAAGCGCCGCCGGTGCCGCGAGCGGTGGAGCGGCCCAAACGGACAGTTCGGGTTTGGTGCATGCATCGGGTTTGGAGCATGCGAGTGCGGCGGCGCGTGACGCGGCCCTCGCGGCGGAGGCGTGGACGGCGACGATGGAGGTGTGCGCGCAGCCGAGGCCACTCTCTCCCGAAGAGCAAGCGCTCACGGACGCGGAGGCTGCCGAGGTGGCGCGCGTCAAAGCCGAGGCGGCGGCCGCAGCCGCGGCCGAGGCAGCCACAAAGGCGGCCCTGCCGCCGACCCCGCGCACTCTCACACGCGAGCGATTGCTCCTGCGGGCAGAGGAGGATAAAAAGAAGCGTGCGAGAGAGGCCAAGGAGGCGAAGAAGGGCGGCAGCAAGCGCGGTAAGACTACTGAGAAAGGCACGACCGGTGGCAAGAATGGGGCCGCTGCCGCCGCCGCACTGGCCGCCGCAGTTCCGGCCGCCGCGGCGCCGGCGACGAGGCGGTCGGCGAAGCCGGTGGGCATGGCTGCGAACACGAAGGCGCAAGTGAAACTCGGCTGCGAGGGGCCGCCGCCTGGCGTCGTGCCCAGCGATGGCGGCCAGTTTTGGGTCGACCCTCTCGAATGCCTCAGCCGCCTGCCTGACAACCCCTTCGTGCAGCTCACTCCGCCGAAAGACGTGCCGCCGCCGGTCGAGCTGCCGCCACCCAGCCCGCCCAAGCCGTTTAGCCCGCTCGCCAGCATGGCCGACACCGACGCCAGCGATGCCGCCTACTACGCGGCGACAGCGGCTGCCGCCAAAGCGGCTGCGGCAATGGCCGTTGGGGGCAACGGCCTGGGCGGCTTTGTCAAGCTCGGCGACTTTGGCAGCGTGGCGCGGGCCGCTGTGGCCATCCAGGGCAGCGCGCCAGCACCGCCGGCGCCGTCACCGCCGCTCGACGACGACGACGAGACAGACGTGGGCGTGGCCGAGGACGTGGACGAGTCCGGCTCCGAGGCGCAATCTCCCGAACAGCTGCGCGCAAAGCTACGCAGTGCTATCCGCGACGTCGGCGACGCCACGCGTACGGCGGGGCGTGGCGTCTCGTTCTCGGCGGACGATGTGGAGGCCACCTCCGCTGAGGAGGCTGGCAGCCTGCTCACGGATTCGGATCGCGCGCCGTCGGACCTCGCGCCGTCGGAGCTCGCGAGTGACCTGCGCCGGGCGACGAAGGCGATGAAGGGCTTCCAGTCATCGCGTGCCGAGGAAGAGCGGCGCAACGCCTCGATGCGTGTGCTCGCCGTCCTCCAGAATGCGCGCACCCTCGTCAACCAGTGGAACTTGCTCGCCGAGAACACGACCGGCGGCGGCTACATATGCCCCCCCCGGACGCGCTGGTGCGCGGTGTTCGCCAGGATGAGCAAGGCTTCGCCAAAGTGCACAAGTCCATCCAGCAGCTCGAGGCGATGCTCCTTGCCGATCCGCAGCATGCGCAGGCGCGAGCCCTGCGGCGGCAGCTGCAAGCCATCGTCAAGGCCGATCACGACCGCGCCGTCGTCTACGCGATGAACGCAGCCAAGTCCGTGCACGAACGCAAGCGCTTCGACGCGTACATGATCGTGCGCGTCGCCCCTCTGCTGGGCCGGCGCTGCTTCGTGCCCGTCGAGGTGGTCAACGTGCCCGTGACTGCGCAGGCCGAGCTCCTCAAGGGACCACTTGGCGGCAAATCGATGGAAGGCGTGGTGCTCAAATCCGCGGGGGGGGGGCTCGTGTGGGTCTACATCTTTGCGGAGCTGATGCCGTTCCGGCTATGGATGGCGGACGTTCAGGGCTGGCTCTCGCGCGAGGATAAGGAGGAGCTGGGTCTTGTGCATAGGGATCTGACGCCCTACCTCGCGCAGGGCGCCCTCGATGAGAAGAACGGCTGGTTGCCGCCCGCGCCACTGCCCGACCTCGTGCAGCAGGCAAATGATGCCGGCGCGCCGAGTGACGAAACGCCGGCGCCTCCGCCCAACCGCGCTCTCGCGCCGTACTGGGCGTCAGTCGCGTGCGCGCAGCCGCCGCTCGTACGTTCCGGCTGCGGACTCAAGACTGGCGAGGTGGGACGACTCGCGCTTGGGAGCCGCGTGCACGTGCTCGAGACCATCGACACGGACGAGGGTATGCGGCGCGCGCGCGTCGCACTCGAGGGCACGCCCGACGTCGACTACGGCTGGATGACCGTGCTCACCAAAGACGGATCCGCCAACCTGCGCGTCCTGCGCAAGTCGGAGTGGCCCGTCTCAGCCAACCCGGCGGCCGACGCGGCCGACGGTGGCGGTGGCGGCGCGCCAACCGAGCAGTTCGCGGGACCGACCTTGCGGCAGCAGACTTTGGAAGGCGATGCGAAGCTGCTCGGTGTGGCGCGCGTGTCGGAGCAGCTCAAGGCGCTCTACGGGCAGGCGGGCGGCCTGCCAGCCGCTGAGCCGACCCCGAAGGCAATCCCTAAGGGGACCCCGAACGGGAAGACCTCTACGAGCAAAGCTGCCGCACCTGGGAAGCTCAAGGTGGCCAGCACGCCGACGATCAAGGCTGCCGGTAAGAAGAGCGGCGGCACGCCCGTCCTGGTCAAGCCCCCCAAGACGACGCCCATAGGCTCGAGCCGAGCTGCCAAGCTCTTGGGCGCCGTTGCCACGGACTCGAAGCTCGTTGCCATCAACAAGGAGCTCGTGGCCTCTGATGAGCCCAAGGCTTCTGCGCCAGCTTCGCCTCTGCCACCAACGGCTCCGCCTCTGCCGCCATCGGCTCCGCCTCTGCCCTCAGCGGCCACGCCCACCTTTATGGCAGAGGCGCTCGCGACTTCGTGGTCGGCCTCCGTGAGCGCCGCCGCGAGCGCCCCCCTCGACGAGGCCGGCGTCGTCAAGAAGGCCAAGATGGCGGCGGCCACCCCGACCGAAGAGGTGAGTGCCACCAAGAAGGGAAAGAAGGCGAGCGCCGGTACCGGTAGCAAAGCGGCCAAGCCGCCCAAGGCGAAGAAGGAACTCTTTGAGGCCTCGAGCGCGACAGGCAACGCCAGTGATGCCGTGGTCAACTTGTTCGACGCTCTCGGCGCGAACGGGCCGCACGACGTCGGCGCGAGCGTGCACCGAGCACCGGTCCAGGTGCCGGTGCCGGCAGCGCCGCCGCCCGAGCCGCGACCGCCGCCGCCGCCGTATGCGGAGGAGGCATGGGAGGCTGACGAGGCGGAGGCGTCGCCCCACGGCCCGCCGTCGCCGCCAATCAAGAGCTCGCGAGGCCGGCCGCTCTCCGCGGCCGAGGCAGCGGAGGTTGCTGAACTTCAGTCCATGGGTATTGGGCGGGGCCGAGCTACGCCCAGAGCTACACCCAGGGGCGAAGCCACCCCCCGGGCGGCGCTCAAGGCAACTCCCAAGAAGAGCGCCGGACCGGGGCGGAGCGCCGACGCGGCATCGCCATCCCTGACCAAAAGCAAGGCTGCCAAGGCTAAGGCTGTTGCGACCGCGCCTAACGCGCTCGCCACGCCCGCCGTGCCCGCCACGCCCGCCACCCCCGTGGTGACGACGAACACGCCGGGCAGCGGAAGGTTGGCTAAGCTGAGCCTTGGCAGCAGCCTGGATGGGCCCCTCGCCATCCGGACGGAGGGCAGCCTCTCGACGCACACGACCGAAACGACGCCCTCGCCCAACGACATGTCCTCCGCAGTGAACGAAAAGAAGAAGCCCGCAGCGGCTGCCGGCGCCGGCGCCGGCACCAAGAAGCCGATCGCCACCTCGCCGACTGTCTCGGTGAGCGCGGCGGCGACCAGGGCGAAGGCGGACCAAGCGAGGGCCCTCGAGATCAAGGCGGACCAAGCATGGGCCGTGGAGGCTAAGGCGGCTAAGGTGCCCATCGCCAGCTCGGTCGATGCGCTGATGGCGCAGCTCATGGCCCAGGCGGCGGCCGAGATCCGCGGTCAACAGAGCCCAGTCTTCTCTTAAAACGTTGACGTCGGGACACAGAAGAAGCCATCGAAACGCCCCTCGTCATGGGAACGGCCCGCGGTTCAAAAATCAGACATAGTTGCTCTTTACTCGGACATGTCAGTGTCGGTGGGAGAGCGGTCGACGTTGAGCCCGGTTTGGTTCCCGTGTAGGGGCATCTGGGAAAAGACGCAAAAGGCAACGGTTGCGAAGGATTAGTTTACTAGTGATATGAGCATCTCCGGTTTTGCATGCAACACAGTCAGTCAGGATTCCAGTCACGAATCAGTTTCTTCGCGGTCCCCCCACGCCACGAAATAGGACACAACCATGTTGTCGTGGCTTTGAAGGCCTTCAGAATGGTGTGTACGTCACTGCTGGCCCTGCTGCTAGTCACCGATTGGCAACTTTACTCTGCTTTGCCTGACGCTTCTGATGTCAGCCTGCTCCCCGCGCTCGTCATCTCCAACTCTGAAGAGCGCTTTGAGCGCTCAGCTGCAATGCTGCGCACTTTCGGCTTTGGCGCCATGCACTCACCAGCAGCTTACGTGAACATGACACCGACGTGTGGAGGAACCAACGGCCACAGACTCGCGCTCCGCAAGGCCTGGCAGAGGATTATGGACGAGGACCGGGCAATGGCCGTATTTGAGGACGACGCCGTCCCAGCAACAGGCGTGGCGCGTTCCGAGATCCATGACTACATAAACGACTCTGCAAAGGACCATGATCTTATCTGGCTGGGAGGAATCGGGCGCTTGGGCAACTGTCATGTGAAGATGGACACGTGTTTTCAGACTCGAATCCTCGGTCAGAAGGCGAGCAACACATTCTACACCGATCATGCTCGCTGGGTCACGCCGCGCGCGGCCCGTATCATGCTAGGATGCACTCGACCCTGCATCAAGGAGAAGGGCTGGGGCGTGGATTCGATCGCACGCGCTGTCTGCCGCGTAGGCTTGCACGGCGCCAAGAACACCACCTGGCGCCAACGCACGTTCATCACCTTGGCGCCGCTTGCACGCATGGAACTTCCTAAACTTGCCATGAGCATCGTCAATCATTATTGCCTACCCTCCGTGAAGATGGACCTGCTGCATCGCGACCGCACGCCGCTGCGCTGCCGGCTGCCACCAGAGAGTCCAGCTCAGAGAACATCACCCAAAGAGCGTACAGCACTGGGCAGTTTGCAACGTGTGTCGAGCTCGCCGCTGGTCTCCATTGGCTACTTTTGGCAGAAGCAGAGCAACACCTCCTCCGCAAATGAGCAGCTCCGTGAGAAAATCGCCTATGAAACCTTTGCTGTGCGCGTGCTGAACACAACGATCGAGCACACACACGCATGCCACAGCAAGCACGTGATGCACCGCATGCTCATGAGACCGGGCAGCCAAGCCGAGCTCACATCCAAGTGTGAAGCCCGGTGCATGCAGCGGCATGGGCAATGCGCCGCCTTTGGCACCGGCCGCAACCGATTAGGCACGCCTGTGTGCTCGCTCTTCAAGGTGTGCGGTGCACCTGCGGCAACGCCCCACCATGAGTCCTCCGAATCCACGCCACCCAGGGCGGAGACGGAGAAGCAGGAGGATGATGCGCCGGCCGTGCACTCCATCCTTGAAGCGTCCATGCCGCTGACCACATACAAGGATCCTGAGATCAGCAGTGAGCTCGTGCGATACTTTAGCGTACGGCAGCCGCAGCTCACGTAGCTCTTGTGTAGCTCTTTTGTGTGTGGACTCGATAGGTACTACGCTTCCCACGGTCCTAATCCCGCGGATAGGTCTCAGGTCGTGGGCTTCGAGGAGGTCAGAGGGAAGGGGGAGGCGACCGAGGACCATGGACCGATATCGCTCTGAATCAAAGTTGAAAGTAACGAGGAAATTTCGCGACAGCTCACACGTAGACGAGGCGACTCTGCTCTCTGGCGTACTTTGGCGCCTTTTTGCTTTTTCGTTTTCTCGCGGTAGCCGTTACCCGGCCCGCTGCCGCTCGCCGTACTGTACGGCTGTCGTGGTGAAAAATACACGCATGCAAGTATTACAAAAGGTACAGTAAAAGGGATGCGTCCGTGAATGTTATATTTTCGAGGAACACATATCCGGAAGCATGTTTTTGCGAGATCCTGCCATGATCAGCACGTCATTGCAGACTCTCTTGCTGTTCGTCACGGCCTACGCACGATTTGCGCATGCGCGCAGTAAACTTCTCGATGACCCTCGCGAGGTTAGCCGCCAACGTATGTTCTGGATAAATCTGCTGACGCCACCGGACGTTGTGAAACGTCTGCAGCACGCTGCAGGCATCGCGCTCTCAAGGGAGTCTTCGTGCGTCCCAACAGGTGGGTTGCTACTGACATATTCGAATGAATATCACGCGCCTTTCATGGAGCTCACTCGCCGAGGGCTCCACCGGAGCAGCCCGGATTGCAACGTCCTGCTTCGAGCCGTTGCCGTCTGCTTTGGCCACAGCAACAGCAGCATTTGCGTGCAGGCGCCAGCGGCTGCGGCGAGCGACCATCGGAAGCGGCAATATCACGAAATCATTTGGATAAAGTGGAACATTATTGATTTTGTATTCCAAGTGCCAGGTTGTGAATTTGTCTTCTTCTTTGACGCCGACGTGGTGCTCTTCCAAAACCCATTCCTCGCAATCGAGGCCGGGCTGCACGCCCCGCTGTCTCAGCTTGACTTCGGCATCATGTACCAACCCACGGGCCCTTGGGAAGGCGCTGTTGTGCGCCACCCAGCGATGCCAATCCCTGCACCGCCATCGCAAACTGCTGGCGGCGCTGCGGTGCTTCATAATCGTCGCCAGCATGACGCGGCCTCCAAAGGATACGGTCGTCCCATTTGTGGAGACGTGACCACGGTTCACCGAGGGCATGAGGTCAATAGCGGGCAAGTGCTCCTTAGAAGTCGCGATCTCTTGCGAATCATCGTGGACGCAAGGCCACTCGTTTTTCATGCTAGCAGCCAGCTTGACCAGCAGACTGTGAGCAAGATCTTGCGGCTGCAGCAGACCAGAAGATCAGTTCAAACCTCGAGAACCGTCAGCACCGCCAAGTTGGGATCTGTGAACAAATCGCTGCCGTTCTTCAGTGAGCGTAACCGCTATCATGCATGTTTGCTGCCAGAGGGCTTCACGGAGCACTGCTGGTGCCGCAATAACGTCACGTGCGCAGTGGACAGCTGTTCGATGGTCAGCTATCACGCTACGTGCCTCTCGACCTTCTCGTACAAGTATGCAGGCGCCCTCGCTGCAATTGAGCGTTTCGAACATCCAGCCTGTCAGCGCTGGCGTCTGAAGCATCCTTTGCGGCCTCCACGATTGAGAGAGGCATTGCCCTAAGGAATATCTCAACCAGATATCTCCTGACCGAAGACGATTTTATGCTCCACCTCAGGCATCTCACTACTCACAAAGCGAAGTGTTACTCTGATCACTGTATGCTATACTGCTATACGAACTGCGATCGTATTACTACCTGCGATGTGGTGAAAAATGGGTGAGATATGCGTGACATATGGGTGAGATAATTCAGTGATTGACAGATGACACAGATGTTCGGCGGTAATTGAGGCAGGCCGACCGCCTAAGGGACCGCCCAGGTACGCCCAGGCAGGCCCGGTTAGTACATAGTAGGCCGTTTTATCTACAGATACCACGTGGGAGGGCCGCTCTCGTTTTGAAAGAGGGGGCTTCTTCGCAAACGACGGAGGACGGTATTTTGAATTTTGTTTTTGAAAGAGGGGGCTTCTTCGCAAACGACGGAGGACGGTACGGTCGTTAGGCAACAGTCCAAGTCCGAAACCGCGGCCCCTCGCCACGCACGGACACGCACACCGGTGACGGCGATGGTCGCCGCACGGACGAAACCGCGTGCTTGCATATGGACCAGTAACGTTCCCGCACTCAGTCTGGAGCGTGTGACGTATGTCTGCCAGTGTCAGACTCAAGATTCAGGGTCATAGTGCGCGACGGGTTACGTCAAGGGTTCGTCAGTGTCATCAACTAATTAAAATCTCGGAGATTAAATCTGAATAATATACGAGCAAGCCAGCAAATACCCAACGTCGTCTGCTGACATGAGGCTCAGTGGCGAAGTGTGCTTCGAATTTTTCACGGGAGCACGTGCTGTTTTTCGCGCCTCGCTCGTGAGTGAATACTCTCGCGAGCCATGGACGACGACGATTTGCTTGACGATTCGCACAGGAGCTGCTCACGCACGGCCGAGGTCGAGTCTCTGAAGGCGACTGTGAATGCCGAGTGTGAAGAGCGCATACGACTTCTTTATGACTTCTCTCGACGATCGGTCGATCGCCATACTTCAAGGGGGCGCTCCCCTCACGTACGCCTCGCCGCCGCGCCCTGGCTGGGTGCCCAAGGGTGCGGCAACGCTCGAGGCGCGAGGGAGACGGACTCCCGCCCGTGCACGACGCCGCGGCCTGTTGAGTGCCCGCGGTGAAGCGACACTCTGTCATCTTCGTACGACTCGTCGTCCATGGCTAGGAACCGGGTTGAGCATTTTACGCTTCTTGCCATATCTAAAATGGGAGGAAGTTTATCCTTGATAGCGCACCATTTGCGTTGGCACTGACGTGGATGCCACTCCAAGGTCATCGTGTGAATCCGGTTGCACAGCTGCCCACGAAAGAGCAGGGCAGTCAGCAATTCAAATTCAGAGCCTTCCACATCCAATTTCATCAGTATGCGTGCATCTTTAGGCTCGAGGGCATTCAGCCAAGACGGAAAGTCAATTTGGGTGAGATTAACGGCAGTGAGATTCACGCTTTTAACGGCGTGTTGGCTGGGGTCCACCTGGCTGGAGAAGCCCCAATCATTGTGCTTTTTCTCCATTTCTGTATTCTTGTAGTAGAATGTGATCGAGCTGTTGCTGATTCCCACCGGACTGCTGTAAATCACCATGTCTTTGTCCTTGAAATTATGTCGGAGGCTGACGTGTCGATCGATGTGATTCATATTTGGTTCGAAGCCTCGATAGCAAACGTGACTACGATCACGGCCGAACATTTGGTCCATCAACGGAACCATTTTCAAACTTTTCGGAAAGTCAGTGCCGTTGTACAAGAAATGTGCGTTGAGGCCCACGTTTGCACCTACGTCCAGAAAGATGTGTCGGCACGTATGATGCGTTCCTCTTCCTGTGCTGTTGAGTTGCATTTTTGCGTTGATCCTGGGACACAGATTTTGCTAGTGAGGACAGGATGTGGTGGCAACAGTAGCGGGGCTGGTCGAGACGCACCTCCCCAGCTCGGTTGCAAAAGAGGTCGCCACGACTAGCAAAAGCCTGCGTCAAAAGCATCATCCACCACGTGAGGACCATTCCCAAAGCAATTCGCGAGCTCGCGAGCACGCGCCACTCCGCAGAGCGCGTACCTTGCCAGCACGGACAGCCAGAACCGGAGAGCCATGGCGGACACCTCTTTGCGTATTTTGCGAACCTTGAGCGAGACAAAGGAGTAGTCCCCTCCATGTGAAATCAGCCCCTGGTGGCGGATTCTAGCTCATTGTAAAGATACGAGTCACATCTTATCAATATCTTTAATCAGTGCATCGTGCATGCAAATGCCTCGTAATGCTACATGTACCGAAATAATATTTTGATTTGTTTTGTCAATATATAATGAATGAAACCGGCCGTGGTTGGATTCTCGAGGGCGGTTTTCCGGTTGGACGAGGGCAGGCCTACAAACACGCTGGCATGGACAAGAGCTGCGGGCTTGCAGCCGGGGACCTGGAGCAGTACCATACACAGGGCTTTATCGCGTTCAAGCCCTGCTCGCTGGTCACGGGACAACTTGATGCTGCTGCGCGGTTCACATTGCACCTCGCGGGTAAAGTCGCGCGGTCACTCAAGCCAATTATGCCCAAGCTCGGGGACGGCTACCACTTCCCTGAGCTTGGCATCACCCGCAGCTGGATTCAAGACGGTTTTATGAACGCGTGGAAGGAGAGCCAGGCGGTCCACGAGATTGCCATCAACGAGGAAGTGCGGCGTGCGATCGCACAGCTGCACGGTGGGCGGGTGGCATGGCCAATCCAGACGAAGAACTGGCTGATCGGCTCGATGACGCCCGCCCATGCCGACATCATCTTCTATGACACGCTACCGCGGCGCGGGCTCCTCGTGGGCACATGGGTCGCTCTTGAGGACATCAATGCCTCGGCGGGGCCACTCCTCATGTGGCCTGCGAGCCATAAAGCGAGCCTGTGGGATATGGAAGCAATCGGCCTCGCGCAGAATGCTTCCAAGAGCAAGACAGGCGGCGACACCGCTAACGACACCGCCGCTTATCCCTATGCGCGCTCCGGGCCCCTCCGCTCAGCGTACACCCGTTATGCGACTTCGCTGCACCGCAAGCTCCAATCGTCGAATCTTCCCCCGCCAGTGCCCATGCTCATCTGCAAAGGGACGATGCTGGTGTGGGCGGCAAACACCATCCATGGCGGCGCTAACGTGACTGATTTCACACGCACTCGCCATTCCATCACCACCCACTACTTGCTCGAGGGCTTCGAAAAGGTGTGGAACCCCCTCTCTTCCGTCGGTGCGTCCAAGCTCGTCGCAAGTGCGGCCGTGGTCATCCCTCACACGCAGACACCATTGGCGAAGCCGCTCACCGCGAGTGATGGCAAGGTCCCCGAGCGCATCCTCGCAGCCCACTGGCGCAAAAGAACTTATTAGCCCCACCACTGCGCGAACCGAACGAGACTGATGATTTACGTTTAGAACACACGCAGCACGCGGCGACCGCAGCGCCGGCCCGACGGCCGAGTGTCGTTTACGTCTAGGACGGCGATTGATACGTCGGATGTAGCCTCATCCGGATCGTTGCCCCCCGATCGGCGATCCATCGGATTCCACCGCGCCATCATGCCTCGAATATGAAAACTGACGTGTAATTTTCTTTTTCTGCCCGCTTCGTTCATGCCGTTGCCGCCAGTCACCAACGCATCGCTGAAAAGCTGCGCGGCGACACCCGTGCGCTGCCTCGACGGCCAGCCACCTGGTGCCGATTGCGACTGTGTGCGCATCAAGTGGCAGGGATGCGTGAGTGCGGGAAACTCTCTGGGCGGCAGAAACTTGACAGCTGGGTCGCTCACGTATTTCATCCGCAATGCAACGCTGCTGCCATGTCTTTGGAACCGCACACTTGGCCGCTGCACCGGTCCGCCCATCATCATCCACAATGCCAGTCACGTGCTCAAAAACATCCAAATGGAGCGTGCGAGCACTTTGTACACCAAGAGCTGCGGCGCTCGCCCAAGATCTGACAACGTGTTCTGGCGGCAGAGGTGGGATCAGAGATCGCTGGAGCCCACGTTCAGGACGGGCGAGATGCTGCCCATGGCGGACGATGTCGACCTCGTACTCCTTGTCAACGAGTGGGGGCTGACAAGCATAGGCCACGGTGTCACTGACAACCTATTCCCTATTGCGATGACAGCACATATCCTGCTCGGCGTGGCACTGCAAGCCATGGCTGCTTCAGCGGTCGGCGCTCGTGTGCGCACCTACGTGCTCGATAGCAACGGCTATGAGTCCGAGGCTATGCTTGCGACGGACAACGGATCGAACCGCCTCGCTGTCCCGTGGCATTTCATACATGGCATGCAGCGTACCATTTTGGGCCATGAGCTCGAGTCCGCCGACAAGATACGGCCCGCGCGCTACCGCCGCATCGGCATCGGCTTTTGGATGGGTGCGCAGTCGGTAACTGTGCACTTCCCCGCGCTTGGCCTCTACCAGCTGCGCCGCGAGGCCCACGCAGAATTGCTCTGGCGCGAGTTTGCGGCGACGGCGCGCGCCAACCTCGCCGTCGCGGATGCATCCACGGCAGACACATCTGCGAGCGCATCGGCGAGTGCCGGCGACATCGCTGCTGCTGCTGCTGCTGCGATGCACAGAGGCCCGCGCGCGAATCGCTACGGCGTGTGGCTGCGTCGACGTCCGGGACCTCACGACGGCGGAGCACAACGCGCTTGGACGGCGAGCCAGTACGCGGCTTTGCGCGCCGCCGCCTGCCCAGCGTCAGGCACGCCAGCAGGATCCCGGGGGTCCTTGGCAGTCCCGACGGCCACCACAAGAGCTGCAGCCGCTTCTGCGCCATCGTGCTGGCTCGTCGAGCAGGACATGAGCGGACTGACGCTGCAGCAGCAGGCGAACGCGATGCGCCACGCACGCCTCGCGGGATCCTTTGAGGGCTCTGGCTTCGTCAACATGCTCTTCATGCCGCCAGGTGGGGCCGTGCTCATCTTCGACACCGCGCAGCGCTGTTTGTGCGGCTTCGTTTGGGGCCCGCTGCAGTACCTCCATGCGCACTACATCCACGCGCTGGCGCACACTCGTAAGCTCTCCGACGACCATGCGAAGGCCGTCGGCCATCTGCTGCACTTGGCGTGGCGCGATGGCACTGCGGCTGTTTGTAGGCACACGAGGAATGATACCAATCTCACAATCGTCACGCGTCCGCATTGTGGGCCGCCGACGGAACCCAATGTCACAGAGCCAGCCACGAGCTACGATCGCACTGGGGGGTGTCGTGCCATCACGCAGCACGCCAGCCGCCGCGTGCCGGCACGCTCGCAGCGTCCGACTACGGGCGCCACGGCCTATCCTGAACAGCCAGCTGCAGTGAGGGCGGCGTGGGAAGCGGCGAGCAATGACGCACAGTGGGGCAACCCAGAGCCAGACCAGCCCTGAACTTTACCACGTATGTCTGTAACAGTATAATAACAGTCGGTATAATAACAATAATAACAGTCGTTTGCTTTATTTTCAGAAGTCTGCAAAATGCCGTTGTCCGATTTGTTTGCATCGTTTGCGATGGATATGTATGAATGTGATCAGAGTGTAGCATGCAAGCATAGCAAAAGCATGCAACTTGCATGCAACTCTTCTTCACGGGAAGGGTTTGAAAGTCGTTTGCAGCAGTCGTTGATGAGCAACGTGGCAAGGCGCTCAAAAACCTGATCCTGGGTCTCTATACTTCGCAAAATGCCATCATCTGACCTGTTTGCCGCGCTTCATCATGCGGCGATAGTCACGCCATTTTGCTCGACACCCTTTCACACGCCGAACTGCGCAGTGTGCGAACAGTACAAGTGCAGGCAACAGTTCGAGTATAACAGTGTAGAGCAGCCTCTGGTCTTGCTGGACTGCATCACGACACCACCGGCGACATGGAGATCTGACTTCGTGCACACCTTCGTCGTAGCTGAGGACGACCTTCCGCCTAACATCGGCGGATTAAGCGTGGACTGGGAGCAATACATTCAAGATGGTGGTGCAACGGCGAATCAGGGCGGCTGGTGGGTGCACAAGCCTCCAGGGCGGATCGCGCTGGTGGGCAGTGGCACATGCGGCCCGTTTTGTAATATCGCGAAGAGTGTGGCGCTGTACTTGGCAGGGCACTTCGGCCCTGCGCTAGACCATCTGGCCGTCGTGGACGTGGGCGCCGGCGTCGGCTCGTTTGCCGCGTGCCTGAGCTCGATGCACGGGGTCGGTACTACCATGTCCGTGTCCCCGTTGGAACCGGGGCAGAACGAGCACGGTGGGCAGGAGGCCGGTCAGACGTTCTTGGCTGCGCAGCGCGGCGTGCCGCTACTCATCGACTACGCTTCCAGTGACCGACAGCTGCCGCTGCAATCTGCGAGTGTTCACGCGGTCTTTTCTTGCTACGGCGCAGGTGGCGCGTTCAAAAGCCACCACTGGTTCTGGTATGAGGTGAGCCGTCTCCTCAAGCCAGGCGGGTTTCTGATCCTCGAGGGCCACATCAGATCACATACCAGCAATCCCGTTCCAAAGAACCTCACTCAGTTTTGCATGGTGCCGGCGCCGGCACCGCTCACCTACGAGAATCGCTGGTTCAATGGCAAGTGGATGAGGTACCGAGGGCAGCTCAGAGCATATCGCCGCCTATCTGTGCTAGAGTGCGACCTCGACGCCACCCGCGTGTGCCGAGAGGGACCGGCTCATCCTGACAAGGTGAGAGAGTGCATAGCTCCCGCTCGTCCCAAGCGACGCAGCCACACCGCAGCAGCTCGTGCGGCCTGGCACCAACTCCTCGAGGCCATGGAGCCATGGATGCGTCTCCCACCTTCCGAGATCCAGAGACTCAAAGAGGATGACGAAACATGGACGCTTCAACCGCCCGCAAATACATCGCGAGAGCATCTGTTGCGCGTGGCGCTCGACGTCGTCCCCGTCCCGCCAGCGAACGCCTCACGAGCTGTCACTGTACTCGCCATCAACGCCACGGACACGGCATTCGTGCAGGCCTTGCGGGAACGGGCACTGGCGTATTGGGGCATCGAGCCAGCCAGCATCCGCCCGATGTGGACGACACCTCACATGCATGCAGCGAACTCTCTTGATGGCGCGCTCGTGCACTCTCCGTGCTTGCAGTCGTTCCCTTTCCACCCACGCGCGTTCGACATTGTGCTAATCCCGAACGCGCTTGCACAAGTGGAGCACTGTGAGCGTGAATGGACGACTCAGAGCAGTCGCATGGCATCTACGCGTCCCAAGCACGAGCCCCGCGTCAGCGGCTGGTGGCATCTGATGCTGGAACTCCTCCGTGTGCTCCGTCCTGGGCCACTCGGGCTCCTGGTGCTGACAGGCGATGCCTCCTTTGAGCTGCATTTTCAGGAAGGGCTGCGAAGGCTGCGAGCCGCAACGGGGCGTACGCCATCCCCGTCGGGCACACGGCGGCCCCTTGCAGAGCCGGCTGTAGATAGCTCAGCTGGAGTCCTTGGTGCGCTCAACGTGAGCATCCTCGGATGCGTCACGCGAGGGCCATTCTGCGCGTGCGTGCTCCGTAGCAAAGGGAATGCGCGCCGATGACCCCCGCAACCCCAACTGGAGCGGGCCACCCTACTCCCCAGCGGCCGGAGTTTGAGTTGGGCCTGTGTCGTAAATACTGCTCGCGCTGCGGCATGCATGCAAGCGTCTCTCCGTCCATCCACAGTTTGTGTTCGAAGTTTGTGTCTATGTGAGGACGAGGTCAGGTTCAATATTCTAGGAGACTCAGATGATAATTATCCATGGACGGGAGATAACAACGAAGGACGATATTATACAGATTTTCCTACAGATTTGAGATGAGGGCGTACAACCAACAACGTGTTGATCCAGTGCACTGCAGGTCCCTCACCTGTATCCACTGCCAGGAGTGGACGAGGCTTCACGACCGGACAACATCTCGACGAGGCGGCGCGTCGTCCAGTGGCGGCTGCCGACCGAGCGCGCGACCAATCCATGCAAGCTCGTGATTTGCTCATGAACTGCCAATGCCTCTGCGGCATCCTTTCTCCTCTGCGCGGACTTACCTGCCTTGCCCGCCTCGTCGAGCATCATCCAGCGTTTGTCAAGGTTGAGAACGTGCTGCTCGACCACGCGCTCCCACGCCCGGCCCGAGGCCACACCCTGCGAGGCTGGCCCCGGGAGCACTTGCTCTGCAGACCAAGAGCTCGAGCAGTGCGCACACCACCAGCGCGCGTCCGCCTCGCTCCCACGCGGGACAGCATAATGGACCGGCACGCCCGCCGCCGAGAAGGCGACAGGCTCGGGCAGCTCGTGCTCGCCGCGCGTGCGTGGGTGGCAGCCCGGGCATGGCACGTGGCGCAGCGGGTCGGATGGGTCAGTACAGCGCGAGCATCGACATGAGAAGCACTTGCTGCTGAGGAGCGCCTGTCGGCGCGCTGGCGTGGACATGAAGCCGCTGTAGTCGCCCAGGTAGTTGGTGGTGAGGCACTCACCCAGCGCCACGTCCCGACGCGCGACAAAGGAGCCGAGCCCGCTGTGGGTTTGGGATGAGTAGCGCACGTTGGAGTCGCACGAATGCGCCATAGTGCACCCGGCTTCGAAGAGTGCGATCCGATTGCCACGAAAGCAATACCCATTGAGCTGGAAGATGAGGCACACGCGGGTGAGCGCCGTGTCGGACAGCCTGCTGGCGGCAACTCGCCACGGTAGCTTCGCGCATAAAGCCACTTCACGCTGTGCATCGGCATACACCTCGTCGTATGCCAAAGTCCCACTCTCGCCAGCAAACATGGACAGCACGACGACTTGCGTGGTACGAGGCGCGCTGCAGAATTCGCGCAGGCACGATGTTGCCCATCCTGGATCGTTGTTGCCATGATCGGCCGACTCGCCTGAAATTAGTGGCAGCTCATCCAGAACGATCTCACCTTCTCGGATCGTACGCGTGGCAATCAGATGATATCCCAGTGCATTGCTATACCGCCGTTCCCAGGTGCCGATGCCGCGGGACGAGGATCCAAAGAAAGTCCACTCGGTTTGGCCGTCCTGCTTGCCGCACGTGCATATGGCCGCGGCGCTGTCCCTAAAGCCGATCGCACCGACGTCTAACATGACGTTGACGCTCCGGTATGGAGCGTTGTCTTGAACACTTTTTTACATGAAGGGGGCCGAGCCTTCCTGTACAGTACCGTATGTCACCTTTACCTTCGAATTTCCTCCCGGAGCGCTGCATGCATTTCTCGTCCTTACATCCATACAGTCGATCGCATTCGTTCTG
>Ga0210240_101004_pt1 | contig 23246 bp, 14 predicted proteins | sample ChrtobMetP5a_4mM_FD_155463 | JGI IMG/M metagenome (GOLD analysis project Ga0210240, IMG submission 155463) | Chrysochromulina tobin associated microbial communities from unialgal haptophyte culture, Seattle, Washington, United States - P5a_4mM | ecosystem: Host-associated > Algae > Haptophytes >...
GTGGTGGCGGCGGTGGCGGGGGTGGAGAGGGCGGCGGTGGTGAGGGAGAGGGCGGAGCTGGCGAGGGCGAGGGCGGAGGTGGCGATGGTTCGGGCGGCGGAGCTGGCGACAGAGGCGGTGCACTGGGCGGAATTCGGTAGCCGGGAGGCCACGGTGGCGGTGGAGTCGGCGGTGGCGGTGGCGAGGGCGGCGGTGGTGGGGGAGAGGGTGGTGGTGGCGAGGGTGAGGGCGGCACTGGCGCGCTTACGATGCCATACGAAAGGACGGGCCGGTCGGTGAGAACCACGAAGTGTTGCAGCTCGAGCTGCAGCGCTGGCGTGAAGCAGCTCATGTCCGTGCCGACGGCGCGCAGGACCATACGGCCCGATGTTGGCGAGCCCTCGGGCACGTTCGCAGTGACCATCACCTTGGTGCCTCGATGCTCGATCTGGAGCATCTCATGCGCGAGACCTCCTGCGCCGCATGCTTCCATGGCTGCCAGCAGCGCCTTGCTAGGTAGCGCTCCCACTTCTGTGAGCTTCCTCTGCCGCTGTTGCCAGTGCGGCGGCTGTTGCAATGACGGCCATTTTGTCTGCACGCCTCCGCCTTCGAAGCTCACGCTGAAGGTAATGCGCTCGATGGGCGCATGCGTGGGATCGAACGGTACGAATGGCGCACCGAGCACTGGCCAGAGGAGCAGGAGGACGAGGCCGCCCATGATCCGAGGCTTCGTGCCAAGATTCAGAACTTCGCCGCGATCCCAAAAATCGCAACGCAGTGGCGCCGGCACGGCGCCATGCGCTCGTGCACGCTTATTTCCAAACTCAAAAAGACGCACAACCACCGGTCCCGTGGAGACACGCTACGTGGAGGGCGCAGAATACACTCAACGTCATCGAACCTCCCGAAAATCATTTTAGCTCACCTACAATTGTACTTACTCCTCACATCCGTCGCCCCCTTCTCGGCCGCCTCTTGCTCGGCCGCAAACTTCTCGGCAATGACCTCAAACTTAATGCAAGGCCACGAAGCAGGTTGCATGCAGGATGGCGGGTAGTTTTCGTTTTGTACGAGTGTAACGGAAGGTCGAGGTGATTCGTCGAGATCGAAACACATGCTCGCTCCCCGAGTGAGTGCAACAGCTGGCGCCGACAGCCATGTGCATTCCCCACATCCTTTCGCTTTTTCCGGCCGGGCTGCAGGCCTCGAGGTCTGGCGTATTGAGAATCTGGCGCCAGTGCCCGTAGACACCAAGCTCCACGGCAAGTTTCACGTCGGCGATGCCTACATCGTGCTGAAGACTATCGTCGAGAAGAGCGGTGCACTCACCTGGTACGCTTTCTTCTGGCTAGGCGATGAGTCCTCGTCAGATGAGCAGGGTGCGGCGGCGCTTTTGACAGTCGAGCTCGACACCAAGCTTGGCGGTGGCCCCGTACAGTCGCGCGAGGTCCAGGGGCTCGAGAGCGACCGCTTCATGCAATGCTTCACGGCGGTCGAGTATCTGGCTGGTGGTGTCGACAGCGGCTTCAAGCACGTCGAGCGCGGTGTGTACGAGAAGCGGTTGCTCCATCTCAAGGGCGCACGCATGGTGCGCGTCACTACCGTTCCCATGAGCGCATCATCTCTCAACGCGGGTGACGTCTTCATCCTCGATCTCGGCCTCGAGATTTACCAATGGAATGGCTCTGCCTCGAACAAGAAGGAACGCGCCAAGGGTTTGGACGTGGCGATCTCGATCAAGGACGACGAGAGAGGCGGCAAGGCGCGGATCTTGCCGGTCGCGCAGGGCGACGAGCCCGAGGAATTCTGGGCCGCCCTCGGTGGGCGTGGGCCCGTCGCGCCTGCGATCGACGATGCACCTGCACCTGCCCCGAGCGGCGGCGGTGGTATTATGAAGCTGTTCAAGGTGAGCGATGCATCTGGCAAGCTGGAGACGACCGAGGTGGCGGCCGGGAGCCTCATGCGCTCGATGCTCGTCACGGACGATGTCTTTATCTTGGACAATGGCTCCGACATCACTGTGTGGGTGGGCAAAAGAGCGACGGAACAAGAGAGGCGTGGCGGGCTCGCGACGGGCAGCGCGTACGCAGAGCAGGCTGGACGGCCCAAGGGGACGCGGGTGGTCAAGGTAGCGGAGGGTGCGGAGCCAACGACCTTCAAGGCCAATTTTGAGGTCTGGGATGCGTGGCTCCTGCCGAGTGCTGTGGCCTCATCTAAGGAACACAGCCCGAGCCTCTCGGGGAGAGTCCGAGGCAACGTCGCCACGAGTGGCGCAAAGCGAGACTCGATTGATGTGGCATCGGACGTGGCCGGTTCGCCGCAACTGAGCCTGATGCACCGGCAGTCGATGCGCGCCGACGTCGTCGATCAGCCTGACGGTCATGTCTCCGTATGGCGCATCGAGGGCTTTGCCAAGGTCGCTGTACCCATAGACTCCTACGGCCAATTCCACGCAGGGGATTCGTACATCGTCCAGAACTCTTACCTAAAGGGCTCCAAGCAATTGCACACCATCTACTACTGGCTTGGCCTCGGCTCGTCGAGCGATGAAAAGGGCGCGGCCGCACTCCTCACCAAGCAGATGGACGAAGAGCTCGGAGGGGCGGCGACCCAGGTGCGCGTCGTCATGGGCAAAGAGCCGTTGCACTTCATCGGTTTGTTCAAGGGCAAGATGATCGTCCGCTCTGGCGGCAAGGCGTCTAGCTTTCGCAACCGGCAGGATGCCGACTCGTACGACATGGACGGAATCTCCCTTTTCCACGTGCGCGGCACGGACGAGTACGACACGCGTGCGGTGCAGGTGCCCGAGACGGCGCCATCGCTCAACAGCGGCGACTGCTTCGTGCTGCTCACGCCGGACATCATGTATGTGTGGAAGGGCGAGGGCGCCAATGAGAGCGAGGTGGAGACGGCGACGAAGATCGCTGAGATCCTGAGGGAGACACGTACGCTCACTCCGCTCGACGAAGGCGAGGAGCCACCTGGCTTCTGGTCGGCGCTCGGCGGCAAGGGCGAATACCCGAAGGCCATCGGGCTGCCCGAAGCGTCTCGTGAGCCCATGCTATTCTGCTGCTCGAACGCCTCCGGCACCCTCAAGCTAGAGCCCATCTTTGACTTTGGCCAGATCGATCTCGAGGAGGAGGACGTCTTCCTCCTCGACTCATTCACGACGATCTGGGTGTGGATCGGATCGCAGTCGAACTCGGAAGAGTCGACTATGGGTGTCGAGGTGGCTCAAGCGTACATCAAGCAGCAAAACTACGACGAGCTCACGCCGATTGTGCGTGTCCACTCGAGGTCTGAGCCGCCCATGTTCACGTGCCACTTCCTCGGGTGGGACGCATCGCTCAATCAAGCCTTTGTCGATCCGTACGCGGCCAAGCTCGCAGCGATCGCCGCCAAGGAGCAACAGAAACTCGAGGACGTGCCTAAGGGCCTTGACCTTAGCTCGGTGACTCCGATTCGTCCGAGTTTGCTGCGCTCGTCGTCGAGCGGCCGCAGCAGCATCGGCGGAGCCTCTGCTACCTCGGCCAGGGGAACCCTCTCGACACCAAAGCATTCACTTGCTACCTCCTCGGCCAGGGGAACCCTCTCGACACCAAAGGATTCACTTGCTACCTCGGAGGCCAGGGGAACCCTCTCGACACCAAAGGATTCACCCTCCTTTGCAGCCGTTAGCCTCCGTCGCTCGTCGCGCACTGGCGCTCTCGAGTCGCCGCGTCCGGCGGGGGCGGAACCGACGGCTTCGCCTGCGGAAGTTGCTAAGTCCAAGCTGCGGCGCACTTCAAGCTTTGATAGAGATGGCGAGATACTCCAGTCACCGCGTCCGGCGGTGTCATCGAGTGGCCCCAACAGCATTGGTGGAGCCCCTGCGACCTCGGAGGCGACGGCGCCACCTCTGATTGATATCAAATCGAAGCTGCAACCGACGCTAAGCTTTGAGAGGAAGGTCTCCACGGGCCGGCGATATGATCGTGCCGGCAACCTAATCGTAGTGACTGCAGATGAGCCGACGGGGCCACCGCTGGCTGATCTCAAATCGAAGCTGCAACCGACGCTAAGCTTTGAGAGGAAGGTCTCCACGGGCCGGCGATATGATCGTGCCGGCAACCTAATAGTACAGACTTCGGAAGTTGAGCAACCCGTTGCAACGGCAGAGCCGACGGTGCCTCCTCTGACTGATATCAAGTCGAAGCTGCGGCCGATACAAAGCGTTGAGAGGACAGAGAGAGCATCCATTGATCAGCATGCCGTATTAACGACTGCAGTCGTCGAGCGACCTGTCGTGGCGGCAGAGCCGACGGTGCCACCTCTGGCTGATCTCAAATCGAAGCTGCAACCGACGCTAAGCTTTGAGAGGAAGGTCTCCACGGGCCGGCGATATGATCGTGCCGGCAACCTAATAGTACAGACTTCGGAAGTTGAGCAACCCGTTGCAACGACAGAGCCGACGGTGCCTCCTCTGGCCGATATCAAGTCGAAGCTGCGTCCGACACAAAGCTTTGAAAGGAAAGCATCCACGGGCCGGCACATAATCGCTGTCAATGGGGCGGGGACTGTGGAGAAGAGTGTTGCAGTGGATGGGGCGGTGGCAAAGGCAGTGCTGGTTGCCAACGGCGCTCCCCCGACTTGCATGCCAGGCAAGACGCTCACTGTGGCGCAGTTCATTGGTTTCTCGTCGCTGTCCCAGGCTCGGCCCATCTCGACGGTCTCGCCCCATACCTTGGAGGCGGCTGTGAAGTCGAGCGTTCCTGCAGCCCCCCCTGCGGCTACAAGCTCGCCAAACGTGGCAGCCACTTGGATACGAGGCGGAGACATCAAGCAACCCTCTGCGCTCGAGAAGGAGGAGACGAAGATGCCCGAGGCTGCCAAGGGCCTCAAGGCTGCAGAGGCTGTAGACGTCGGGTACGAAGGGGAGACTGTCCTACGGTCAGCCACGTTGCCGCCCGCGTCGACTGTGAATCAAAGCGACACGCTGCCCGCGTCGACTGCGGTGCAAAGGGTCGTGCGCGCCGCTGAGCTGGAGGCAGAGATGCATCGCCTCGAGGCAGCTTTGGCGGCGGCCGCTGAGAAGGAGCAGGCGGCGAAGAAGGCGGCCGTGGCGGAAGAAAAGCGAACGAGAGAGCGAAGCGCATCCTCGGTGAATATGAGCATCGGCGGTTCTGTGGATACGAGCACCGCTGCGATCTCCCCCGAGATCTCAGAGATCTCCCTCGAGATCTCCGAAATCTCCGAAATCCCCGGATGGCTCGCGCCGATTGCCATCGGATTAGGAACTCGCGCCGACATCCATCAGGTTAGGGACTGGCTCTCTCCACGTAGCGCAGTGAGTACGTCAAGTCCAGCAACATGCCAAACACCCTTGCCGACTCGACATGCCAGCAGCCAGCTCAAAGAAAGCCCCAACCAAGCCCTCCCGTCGCCGTCGCCGTCCGGTCCCAACCAAGCCCTCCCGTCGCCGTCATCGTCCGGTCCGAGCCCCTTAGCCGTCGCAGCCGCGTGGATAGCAGACGCGATGGGCGGAGGGGGCGAGCAGGCCGCAAGGGGGCGTCTGGCTCGCTCCGCTAGCTTCGGCTCGGAGCATCTCGAAAGCCCACCCCCGCAAGCTAAGAAGTTGGTTCGCTCCGCCAGCTTCGAGAGCTCTCCCCCCCCGAAAGGGGGCTGCAGCGCGGACGAGAGCTTGTCACCCAAGGCATCGTGCACCGAAGCAGGATTCATCATGATGTTCAGCCAGGTCAGCGGTGCGATGCCGTCGGCTCAGCCGAGCGACATCAATAAGAACGCGCCGCCGCCGCCGCCGCCGCCGCCGCCTCGCAAGACAAGTGAGATCAGTGGCGTGGTCAGTGAGATCGCGATCTCAGATCGCAAGACGAGCGAGATCAGCGAGACCGCGCCGCTCACGGCCAAAGACCCGTTAACCACTGAGATCTCCCCTCTCGAGATTCCCTTTCTTAGGAGCAGAGCCCCACTCGAGGTGACGGAGATCCCACTCGAGGTGACTGCACTCGCGGACACGCGCTGCCCTCCGCCAGAGCCGCCTCTGCGTGCGTGGGAGGCTCTCGCTGTCCGATCATCACGCCCGCCCCAGCTGCGTGCGTGGGAGGCGCTCGCCGCCGCCGATCCCGGCGCTGCCGCCGAGGCCATCGCGGCGTTGCCAGACGACCAGGCGCAGGCATTGCATACGGCTGTCACCGAGGCCGCTGTCGCGGCCGCGCAGCAGACGCAGCAACGGCAGCAGACGCCATCGGCCCCATCGCCCCCGTTGAGACTGGTGCGGAGGATGGGCGCACTCGCACGGGGCGCTGCCTCGCCGGTCACAGGTGGCTCGCCTGTCGCTGTCGAGCCACTGAGCCCACCCAGCAACGGGAACGATGGGGTTCCGTTCCCTCCGGCGTCTGCAGCAGCGGCAGCGGGCGGTGAGCCAATTTCCGTGTCTCTGATGCAGAAGACACGCTTTGTCATGACGAAGCTGGGCCTAAGTGGCACCATGCCGGCTGTCGCTGTGGAGGCTGCGGAGCATTTGGGCGTCGACACGACTGGCAAGAACACAGCAGCAGTCCTCAATGAGTGTTACCGGGAGCTCCTTGGTGACCTTGCGGTATGAATGAGTGCGTATGGATAGGAGGTACTATTCTACCAGTGCTACAAGCGCCAGCAGTATACATGTATAACACGATTTGTGGATTTCTCCTATTTGTCGTTTTATTGCATGCTGTTGGATAGTTCTTAGTTGGAACATGTGTTGGAAGCATCGAACCTGTGGGAGCTCATCCTGGGAGATGTGTCCACGCTGCGATAGGACTTCCGTCACCGTGAGATGCACGGCAATGCTGAAGACATTGTGAAGACGTTGTGGTGCACGCATTGAAAAACATTCAACGTTGTGCTTCGTCAAGTTACCCAAGATTTACCGGCAAAGTTAGCCATGTTGCTGCTAATCCTTGGCAGCGCGTCAGCCGACTGCAGCAACCGCCGCCCGCCGCCTGCCGAGCGTCTCTTTGTGAGCACGTCGGTCGATGCGGCGATCGAAAAGATGGTAGCCAAGATGACGAACGACACGGAGCTCGCATGCATCTTCAGCAATACGCTGCCCAACACGCTGGACACGACCATCACGCCAGGCGCGGCCAACCCGCCAACGCCGGCAATACCGCCAATGTCGCCACCGAGCAACGTTGATGCGTCGTACACATTCGTCATCACGGGCGACATCAAAGCGATGTGGCTCAGGGACTCGACAAATCAGGTGCTGCCATATATGGCATATGCCAAGTCGGACGCCGCGCTCTCCCAGATGCTTGCCGGCATCGTGCGCCAGCAGGCGCTGCAGGTGCTCGCCGACCCCTTCGCCAATGCTCACTACCTGGTTGATTCGGGCATGGGCACGGGCAACGGCGACGACGACACGTCGTCCCCCTCATCCCTGTGCGTGGCGAGCGGCGGCGATTGCGCATATGCGGGCAAGCGCACGCCGGGGATGCAGCCGGGCATTTACGAGCGCAAGTACGAGCTGGACAGCCTGATGGCCTTCCTCAAGCTTGGCCGCTCGCTCCACGAGGCCACCGACGACGGGCGCTCAAGCTCGAGCGACCCGTTTGATGAAACGTGGATGGCTGCGGTGACGCGCGTGCTCGAGGTACTCCAGCTCGAGCAGAGCTCTTCGGCCCAAGATGAGCGCGGGCCGTGCGGGCCTGCGTACACGTTCTCGCGGAGCAACCTTGCGGGCCAGGGGCCACTCGATACGCTACTCAAAGGGGTGGGGCACCCGGCAGCGCGTACCGGTATGGTGCGCTCCTCTTTTCGTCCGTCGGACGACGCGTGCACGTTTGCTTTCCTCATCCCCGCGAACGCGATGGCCGTGGTCGAGCTGCGCCACACCGCCACACTCCTTCGAACACTTGAGCAGCGCGGGCGCTGGAGTGGGCTCGGGGCACACGGGCGCAGGGCGATGTCGGCGCGGCTCCTACAGGCAACCCCCCTCGACCCGTTGGCGATGGCAACGCGGTGCGACAATCTCGCGTCCGAGATCGATGCGGGCATCAAGCGCTACGGCATTGTGAATCGGCCGGCGCTCGGCGGCGACGTGTATGCGTACGAGGTGGATGGCTTTGGCAACGCGCTCCTGATGGACGATGCGAATGTGCCCTCCCTGCTGTCCCTGCCCTGGCTTGGCTATGTGTCCTCCGACGACCCTGTCTACGTGCGCACTCGGGCGTACATCCTCTCGAACAGCTCGAATCCGTGGTTCTTCAGCGGGCGCGCGGGCGAGGGCGTGGGTGGGCCCCATACGGGAGCCTTCTCCATCTGGCCCATGGCGCTCATCATGCGCGCCCTCACCTCGACGAGCGATCACGAGATCGCCGCGCAGATGACGATGCTCAAGAGTGCCGCGGGCGCGCCCGACGCGTGGCTCATGCACGAGAGCTTCAACATGGATGATGCGAACACCTTCACGCGCCCGTGGTTTGCGTGGGCCAACTCAATGTTTGCCTCGCTCGTCCTCAAGCTGAGCAAGGAGCGCCCGCATCTGGTCGGCATCTCGCCCTCCAGATGAGATCTCGCCCTCCAGATGAGATAGGAGCGTATCTGTGGTTGGCAACCCTTTGAGCTCGTGCGCTGATCGCGGCGACGGGCAAGTCATTGACTTGACTTGACTTGACTTGCCCAGGGGCCAAGGGCCCTAAAGGCGAAGGTGGCGTCAGGGTTGTGGAGGGCCTGGGGCGGGCAGGCTACCATTACCTTATCTAATCGTCTTGCGCAGTGCACTTCAAGACAAGTCGAGCTGTGATAATGAGGAGCGTTGCGTGCTCTGGGGCCACCAGTAACGTAAAATCGTTGGGGTCTCGAGTATAATATATATATATATATATATACTTACAGTTCGTTGGAACAAAGTTTGGTGCGGAATTAGTGACGCCCCGCGGGCATGCGCCCGGGGCGAGGTGGCGAAGCATCGAACGTCTCTTTGAGCGCCGGGTAAAGTCCGCAGAAGCGCTGATAGGCTGCGTCGTATAGCGACGCATGATGCGCGCGCGGAGTGTATCGGCGTGCCTCGCCCTGCCCGTCGACCACCCCCGGCCTGCCGGCCGCGCCGGCCGCCGCTGCGGCCACCTTGACCCCAACGGCTTCAAGGGCGAGGGCGGCGGCGCCAATCGCGGGCACATGCGCCGCCCCAGCAGGCACGACAATCTCCCGCTGCAACACGTCCGCAAGGCACTGGGCGAGCACGGCGCTGTTCCCCACGCCACCCACCAGCGGCAGTGGCGGCAGCGGCGGCAGCAGCTCCTCGGGGGGTAGCAGCGCCGCGAGCGAGCGCACGGCGAGGCAAATGCCCTCGAGGACTGCGCGGCACATGTGGCCGCGCGTGGCCTCTGCGCCGAGGCCGACAAAGCACGCGCGCGCGTGCGGATCACTCACAGGGCAGCGCTCGCCCCGGAGGTATGGCAAGAAGAGCAAGCCGTCGCAGCCGGCGGGCGCCCTGTCCGCCTCGGCGTTGAAGGCCGCGAGCGCGGCGTGCTCGCCCAAGCCTGCAAAGAGCAGCCCACACAGCCACCGCACGTTGCCGCCCGCGGTGGTCATGGGCACTGCGTAGATGACTCCGTCGTCGGTTGGGTTGCGGACAGAAAAAGCGCGCGGCGCGTGCGGCGCGGCGCCGCCTGCCGCGCGGCGCACCATTGCGACCCAACCGGAGGTGCCCAGGTAAACGTACGTGGAAGCAGACGCGCATGCGAGCATGGCACCGACGGTGGTGGTGCCGAGGTCGCCAGCACCGTGATGCACACGCACACAGGAGGTACGCCACTCGAGAAAATCCACGCTGCCGCCGCCGAGTACCTTTTGACCGAGGGCAGCCGCGGCGGTCTCCCCCAGGGGTGCGAGCGCAGCGGCGCCGTGGCGGATCGGGGGTAGCATGCCGACGAGCGCTGCCGGCACGCCCGCGGAGGCGAGCGGCTCCGTCGCCCAGGCAGCGGCCGGCGCGTGCCGCTGCAAGAGGCCAGTCGTCGACGCGTTTGTCGGGTCGGTGAGCAAGCAGCCCGCGGTCAGCCGCGCAAAGAGGAGATCGTTCGAGGAGAGCGCCAGTTGCGCCGCGTCGGCCACCGCAGCGGGCGCGTGCGCCAGCAACCAGCGCAGTTTGGGCAGTATGGAGACCGCGCCCTTGTAATTCTCGAGGCTGGCCGCTACCGTGGCGTGCGTCTCAGCGATGGCGGCCGCCTCCGCCTCTGCGCGCGAGTCGCAGTAGAGCAGCGCCGGCGTGAGCGGCGCGCCGTCGGCATGCAGCAGCAGCGTGCTCTGCATCTGCCCAGAAAGGGCGATGAGCGTCACGAGCGCGCCTTCCGGACGAGTGAGTTGTTTGCTCGCGCCCACCGCTGCGGCCCACCACGCTTCCGAGTCCTGCTCCGCGCCGCCAGCATAGCCACCGTCTGCCGGCGGCGAGAGCGCCGCCTCGGCGGAGCTCACCACCTCGAGATTGCGCCGAACGAGCGCCGCCTTGACGCACGAGGTGCCCGCGTCGAGGGCAAGGATGAGCTCCTCCATTGACGAAGTACTACGCCGGCACGACGCTGCTGCGTGACGCCCAAAGTTACGCAGCTGTGAACTCAACGTGAAGGTGCCAGGTCACAGGGACGGTCTCCATCATGGAACCAGATCGGGGGGGATACGGAGAGCCCTGGGTATGGGGTCTCTCCGCCGTTTGGGGGAAAGGGAATGCCCAGGGGAAAGCCTTATAGGCACCCGGGTATGCGGTTCGTATGCCGCCCGCGCGCGGGCTGATGCTGCTCTATTCGGCGAGTGAAGTATTGCCGGTCTCTGCGGCATGCTCCGAGAATGTGCCGACGGTCTCCGGTCGGCGCTTTCGAATATCGATGCGCGTCAGTTCTGGGAGTGTGATGTGTTCCCGCCCACCCACCGCGATTCAGAGCCTGGTCTAGCTTTAGCAGGGACCGGGATGTCGCGCTCACCAGGCTGCCTTTGTGTAGTTTGATGAACCTGCAATCACCAACCTACGCGACCAAGTTTACGCAACAAGCCCGGTACGGGTACTCGTTCGCGTCAGCGGTGCACGAACCAATCAGCTCTCACAGGCGGCGGCCTCGCTCGTGTGCTCGCACTCGCTCACAATGGACCCATTGCGACAGGCGCTCCTTGAGCTCGACGACCTGCAAGACTCACTGGACTGGAAGCATGTCAAGGCGGCTTGGAGGCAGACTGCTAACCGCTGGTCGCAGCGGCTGCAGGCATCCAACGATGCTGACGAGGTTTGGAGGCTTGCCGTGGAGCTGATGCAGCACATCAAGCCCAACCACTTTGAGTCCGACTTCAACGTGGTCGGTTGGATGAGCACGGAGTCGAGCGACGCGCACAGCGTCTTGCGCGCTGTGCGCGCGTTGCGGGCACACCTGAAGGACTGTCATGCTCCCGCATCATCAGCAGCGTCTGGCAAAGGTGCCTCATCAGCTGCGGACATGCCGTCCATCCCTGAGGGCCTGGTCGTGGGTGAGCCGTGCCTCGCGATGGGCCTGCACGCGGGCCAGCGGCGCCAGTTCAAGGCGCTCTTCATGGGCCTCCGGACCATCAAGCCCGAGTTCTTGGTGAAATACGTCGCCGACGTCGACGGACGCACCATGCCACTGCTGCTGCCCGAGGTGCGTAACACGTACGTCCCGGTGCACGACCTCGCGCCGTGGCGCGCATCGGCGCCGTTGCCGCCCTCGTCCGCAAAGACGCGAGGGCAGCAGGCCGATCGTCAGGCGGATCAAAAGAGGGCCGCGGGCGAGCGCAAGCGGAAGCAGCGCGGCGGCGACGCCGATGCGCTCCCTGGCGTCGCCAACGGTCGCCTCGACGATGGTGTCGCGCACAGCGGCGGGGGCGACGACGGCGGCGACTGCGGCGGTGGTGGAGGCGGCGGCAGCCGCGGCGGTGGCAGCGGCGGCGCCAAACGGGTGCGCTTCGACGAGCGTGTGGTGGTGGTGCCCGTGCCCGAAGGATGGCCGTGCGACGTGGCCGAAGACGAGCGTGTGGTGGTGGTGCCCGAAGGATGGCCGTGCGACGTGGCCGACGGGGCCGAAGACGAGCGCGTTGGGGTCGATGCTCAGGACGACGCTCCTGACGACGCTCGAGATGACGCTCAGGATGACGCTCAGGACGACGCTCCTGACGACGCTCAGGACGAAGCTCATGACGACGACTTCTCTCCAATTGATCCGCCCGTGCGCGCCGAGGAGATACAGGGAGATCCGTCCGTGAACCCGGAGGAGGACCGATGGCACGCGGCCTGCATGCGCGTCGGGCTCCGTTCCGGGCTTGTGTATGCTCGGCATGATGAGCGTGCGGGAGAGGGGGAGCGGCACGCGGTCTGGATCGACGGCTTCTGCTTCTGGAGCTTTATGAGCACACCACGTCAGACGCTCTCCGATGAGGAGATCACGAGGCGCGTGGCGGAGGCCGGGCGCACGACCGCGTCCGGCTACGTCCATGACTGGAAAGGTCGATTCACGAGCTCTGCGGAGATGGAGCTCCTCGATGACGAGACGCTCGAGCGCCTTTCGGCAGAAGCTCTCCTCCAGGCGAGAGCGGAGGGCCTCGACCTCGTGGCCGCGCCTGCGCGGTGGAGGGGCGAGCGGCCGGCAGAGCGGCGCGGGGGCTACAAGGGCGTCAAAGATCTCCTGGGCCTCCGCGGCAGCTCGCGCGCGCACATGTTTCAGGCGCGCCTGAATAGCGCGGTCAGTGTCGGCACCTTCTCGACGCCCGAGCTCGCCGCGCTCGCTCGCGCTCGCTATGCGAGGGCAGTGGGTTGGGTCGAATACCATAACTGGCCATGTGCCAAGTGCGGTGGTCGCAAGCGGTTCAAACTGGAGGCTTGCCAGCGGCCGTGCGCGGCGGAACTCCCTGGACCGCGGGGGGAGATCTTTGAGGCGAGGTCTGCGCAGAGAAAGACGGCTACCGGTACTCGAGCATCGCCCGTCCGCTCGGACACGGGCTCGGACACGGCGCTCGCTCGGCCCGAATGCCTCCTGCCGCCGAGTGGTGAGCGTGCACGGCGCCGAACGGCGGGCGCTTATGCTGGGTGGCGACCCGATCCGGCGGTGGCGGCCTGCGTCGATCGACTAGTGCGCTTGACGGAGTTGGAGAACGCCGCCCATGGGAGGGTACAGGCGGCGGTAGTGCACTGCGTGGAGCGACTCGTCCGTACGGTGGAGCAGCAGGCCGCGGCGGATGCGAAGCAGCTGGCGCAGGTGAGCGCGTGGCTCAAGCAGCTGGTCAGCCGCGTCGAGCAGAGGCTGGCCGTGCCCAAGCGGGGTAGCGACGCGCACAACTCCTTCTCTCCAAACAAGAAGCAAAAGAGACGCTTCCATGGTGCGGCCGCGCACACGGATGATCAGCAGCTTCGCCAATTCGCCAACGAGGAGCGGCCGTGGTGGGCGCCGCTCGCTCCCCCCACCCTTCGCCATCCTCCAGCCACTCTCGTGCTATCGGCCGAGCCCGAGCCTCACGAGCACGTGTACGCCCCCTCCGGTTTCGTCCCATCGAGGAGCTCGTCAACACCGATCCCTTCTGCATTCGTCCCCTTATGGAGCTCGTTCACCGACGAGGCGGAGTCGAAGGCGGAGGGTCTCTTCAGCGGCGAGGCGCTCGAGGTAACGGCCGTAACCGACGAGGCGGAGGGTCTCTTCAGCGGCGAGGCGCTCGAGGTAACGGCCGTGCTGGTGAGCACAGACGACGAGGCGGATGGCGGCGGTGACGCGGTACCCGCTGCAGGCCCGGCCGCAGGCATGGCCCACGACTGCTGGCCAGCCCATGAGACGGCTCATCTACTGCAGCTGATCGCCTCCTCGGGGGGAGATGGACCTATCGATTGGGTGGGGATTCTGCGCCACCTTCCCGGTCGCAGCCAAGCCCAGGCAGTGAGGCGCGTTGAGCGCCTCCTCCGACATAAGGAGCAGCTTCGTCTGTCGACCGAGCAGCCGTCGGACGCGCCGACTTCGGCAAAGCCTCCGCGACGCTGCAGGCGGTGTGGCCAGCTGAAGCTCGGGCACCTCTGCCCTAAAGACACCCACAGCTGGGCGTGCATCATTTGCGCTTCGGGCCAACCAAGCGCTGATTTGGAGGCGAGCGACCAAGCGGACGTGGCCCTAGGCGTGAGGATTGCGCGCCTGGCAGTGGCAGAGGGCCTGGCGGCCGCTGCGGGGCTTGTGACCAATAGTGCGAGCGGCTACGTGGGCGTCCGGCACACGGTGAGGGATAGGTATGAGGCGGTTACGACGTGGCGAATCGACGGCCGACCCCATCCAACCGTGCTCGGAGTCTTTGACAACGGCGCAGAGGCCGCGCTCGCATACGACCGTGCCCGGTGCGAGCGGGAAGCTGCAAGCCGGGCTGCGGGCGTCAGGGTGCGGAGGAGGTCGTCAGTCTATCGAAAAATGGGTGACGTGGGCCAGAGCGCGGCGGAGGCTACCGCTGATTTGGAGGCGATCGACCAAGCGGACGTGGTCCTAGGCGTGAGGATTGCGCGCCTGGCAGTGGCAGAGGGCATGGCGGCCGCTGCGGGGCTTGTGACCAATAGTGCGAGCGGCTACGTGGGCGTCCGGCACACGGTGAGGGATAGGTATGAGGCGGTTACGACGTGGCGAATCGACGGCCGACCCCATCCAACCGTGCTCGGAGTCTTTGACAACGGCGCAGAGGCCGCGCTCGCATACGACCGTGCCCGGTGCGAGCGGGAAGCTGCAAGCCGGGCTGCGGGCGTCAGGGTGCGGAGGAGGTCGTCAGTCTATCGAAAAATGGGTGACGTGGGCCAGAGCGCGGCGGAGGCTACCAGCCTAGCCGAGGCCGAGGGCCTCGAGCTCGAGCGCTCACCCGGGACGAGCAGTGGCTTCTACTGGGTGTGCGCCCGTTCAGACCGCAGATTTGAAGGGCGGCATTATGGTCAGCATGGGGTTCATTACCTCGGCGTGTACTCATCGGCTGAGCAGGCGGCGCTTGCAGTGGCACGTGCGAAGCGGTGGTGCAGCACGTGCGCAGAGGCATCGGTCTCAGATGGTGCGGCCAAAGGTCTGCTTCTTGGCAGGCGCCTGTGACGTCTGCTTCTTGGCATGCGCCTGTGACGCTTCCGATGCCGGGAGCGGCGACTGCATCATTCTTCGCTCCAAATGATGCAATCGCTGGTCTCCGCTTACCCTCGGTGTCCCAGGTCCTCCCTCCCCTGGTCCTCCCTCCCCTTTCTCTGCATCCTCGATCTGTAGCGCAGGCTGCACTCTCAGGCCCTCGTGGACTCTCATTTCTGCCAGTTTCTCCCGTCGCGATGCCCCACCAGCCCATCCTGAGGCCGCCGCCGCTGCCGCCGCCGCCGCCACCGCCGCCGCCACCGCCTTTGCTGCCGCCGCCGCCGCCGCCGCCGCCGCTGCCGCCGATGCCGCCCCCGTCGCCGCCGCCGCTTCCGCCTCTGCCGCTGGCGCTCACCGTCGCACCGGCTTCAGTTGGATCCGGAGCGTACATGTGTGTCACGTTGGATCCGGCATCAGAGCCGTGCCACGAGTTGCCAGGAGTCGGCGAAGGGGGTCACTGTGGGTAGCCGCCCACTCCCGGGAACCTGTTCTGTTGTGACAACCGTGTGGAGAGGTCATCCCCTCTTAGTGAGTTAGTGTGAGGTGAAGAGCTCAGTGAGCTACCCGACTGAACCGAAGTGTGTGTTGTGTATGAACGCCACAGAGAGGGGTACGGCGCGCGGACGCGGAGCGCGGCGCGTGATTTGTTTTCGATCCTTTTCTGTTTCAGTTGCGACTCACACACATCTCCTCGCCGCTCCCGCCATGAGGCATGAGCTTCAAGCTAAACATGGGCATGTCGCCCTTCTAAACCGCGGGGGTAATCGACTTAAACCGCCCCCGCGCGGTACCCGCCATGGTGTGAATGTGTGTGTGTGTGAATGTGAATGTGTGTCTGTGTGACTTCTAACACACATCGCGGGCAGTAACAGTGACGTAGCACCGGTTGTCGCGTCTGTCGTGTTAACGTTCACACCTCTCGACAAGCAATGGCGTCGCCCGTCTTGTGTTTTCCGTCGTGGGTCAGCACAGATTCGCCGCGTTTGTCGTGCCCCACCCTCATCAGACCCGTACTGGACGCGAGGAACCCAGGCGTTGGATGCTGCAAAGAGGTGTCCTCGGATGTGCACAACCCGACAAGTTGGGAGTTTTAGCTGGTAGGCCTGTGCTCGTTGCAAACATGACGGGCTTTCATGTGGCATCAACCGCCGGAAGTCCAGCGCTATATGTGCCATCTGTGTCAGTGTACGTGCACCCACCTGCGGAAGACCGTCTGATTTCTAAAGGGCTGCTCGAGCATGGCTCCTGGAGTCATCGGAACAACGAGAAGACGCGGCGCACAGTTGTTGGGCTCATGCTACAGCTTCTCACGCAGTCGACGCCTGCAGCGATCTTCATGGACATAGGAGCCAACATCGGCACCTTCTCTCTGCCTTTGCTTGCTGCTGGGTACTCCGGCCTGCTGGTTGAGGCTAGTCCGCGCAACGCCTGGCGTCTGCGCGCGAGCATCTGTGCGCTTGGTCCTATTGCTCATTCACACGCTGTAGTTGTGGCGCCTGTGGCGCTGAGCAGTACGAGCAATGGCACGGCGTGCATGAAGCTCGCCAAAAGTCAGAATATGGGGACCATGTCGGTCACGGTTAATGAAAGTGGCTACTGTGATGGCGACGAGGTGCCCACTGCGCAGCTTGACGACATTGTGTTCGGCGGCACAGACGCGACGCTATGTTCATCTCCCGTTGTTGCACTCAAGATCGACGTGGAGCAACACGAGCAGGAAGTGTTCCTTGGCGCCGATCGTGTGCTACGGCACTGCAAGCCGCAGCACATTTTCATCGAGGGCGGGCCAGGCACGCCCGCAGTAAAGCTACTTATGGAAAAGTACAAGTACACAATCGTACAGACGTTTGAAAGAGGGCGTGACACACACTTGGCTCTGGGGTCTGGGCGTCCATTTCGTGGAGCTGGTTAATGTATGATGACCTTGGTGAGCAGGTGGTGTGGCGCCGGCTGTACCGCCAGAGGGCGGTGCATGAGCTGCCTGCGGGCTACGCGGCGCTTCGGACGGCTGACGTGCCAGCCTCTGAATGGCTTCGTGTCCACATCATGCATGACGCCCATCTGATCCATGACGTGCAGGTGTGATAAGCCTCTCTGAAGGCCTCGAATTGATTGAGATTGATGGCAGCACCGGGTTGAACTCGATAGAACTTGAGTGCATCTTGTGCCTTCGAATCGACTCTCGTGCGTGGTTTGCAGCACGCTGGCTGGCACGCCGCCGCTATGACGGCGCGGGTGACCGACATCGATCAGCGCGCGACGCGTCTGTACAAGGAGACACTGTACGAAAATCACGAGTTTGACAAGTATTTAGTATTCGGTCTCACGACACAACGTTCAAAGCAGTTGCATCGCATGCATAACGTTATTTCCGTTGCGCGACCCCACGCCAAAGTTGTTCATGTCAACTCCATGGAAACTGACACAGATGGACTCGATCGTACATGTAGGAATCCTATGTCACGGCGAGCGACGCTCTGCACGTCTGCAGACACTCTTGCTCTCTCTCGCAAATAGAGTCGGTGAAGTCCAGCTCATAAGTGAGCTCTGCGTCCTCCGCAGTTTGTTGTTACCTCGTACCTGCAGTCGGAGCGTCAGTCCAGAGGCAACTAATGATCGTCGAGCTCGAGCTCGAGCGCCGGGTTGGAGAGCCAGTACATGTAGATGACATACTGTTTTTGCGTTATAGTCTCCACTGAGACGTGTACTGATGTTCTCCATTGAGAGCTCCACTGAGCTGTGCACTGGCGCCACTGCGCACCACACGCACAATAAGACAAGGACCACCATCGAGGTCGCTGTCGTCCAACAAAGGGTGGATTGGAGCATCCCCGTCGAGATTCTCCTTGTAGAACTCGATGGCAGATGTGATCGCCAGAAAGACATGGAGGTGCGCTAGAGGTGCGCCAGATGCTACGAGCGCATGGTCTCCATTTCTATCAGAGGATAATCAGAGGATGGGGTTTCAGACCGTGAACGAGATCTGGACCAGATTTCCATATGTGGGGAGCACCATCGGAACAAGAGCTTGGCTACGCCGAGAATGGCCGCGCCGGATTGCGCAAGGCAACAAGATCGCGCGCGCGAGGATACAGGAGGCGTGTAGAGAGAGGCAACCGGCGTATAGGTGAATAACGTGTATAGTTCGGGTGAATCGGGAGGTAAAGTAACGGAAGTAGGTTGAATTGGAGGATAATAGGCGTTAAATACAAAATAGGTTATAAAATAGGCAATAGGCGCGTAGCGTGAAATAGGTCAATAGGTATAGGAGGCGAAGGGCGATCGGTTTACTGATGAATAGGCGGGTATAGTCGCTTTGCGACATGTTTAACATCATGTTTCCACATGTATTCAATGTACTGTAGTGCGGGCTCTAGACCTAGAGCGGCCAAGTCGGGCATGCGCACAAAAGTGACCGAGGCAGCGTTCAGCGTAGAGGCCGAGGTGGTTGAGCTTGAGGCCGGTGTGGTACCGTTGGTGATGCGATCAGGTGATGGGAGTAGGGTGGTGGGGTTTCATTCTTCAACATGCTCGAGGCGGCGCCCTCGCCGAATGCTGATACATGCATCGGCTGTGGCCACTCCCCGTCCCTGCCGGCTGCCACAACTCGAACGTCGCGTGATTAGCCAAGGCGAGGACGACGTCACACGTCTCGAGCGCTGCGCCGCTGGCGCACGCATTGTCATCATCGGCACCAACGGGCTCGCGTCGATGGTCATGCGCGGGCAGCTCATGGTGAGCGTGCTCAATCAGAGCGTGGCACGGCACGGCGCGCAGTGCTCGTACATCTTGGTCACCTCGCCGGTCAATACGACCCGCGACTCGCGGCGCCTCGAATGGCACTTTGACCAAATCGGCGGGCCGTCGGCGTGCATCATTCTCAAGTATCCGGTAGCGTGGTTTGCAGCGGCGTGCCGCCGCCGTGGCGCCGTGGTCATCGGCGATTCGATCGACAACCATCGTGCGTTCAGCCAGGCGACGTTTTCAAACGAGCACTACTCGGCGATGGACGCGATGATTGTGCAGACCGAATTTCACGCTGCCGAGATTGCAAAGTGGGGCCACACGGCGATCGTGCTGCCGCACGCTCACGGCAACCTGGGCGGTTGGAGCGTGGCGGCGTCGACGCGCGAGCGACTGCGTGGCGTCGGGTTCGTCATGTCGGACGCCAAGAACATGCCGACGCGCGACGACATGCGAAGTATCGTGCGCGGCTGCTGTCGCGCCAACACGACGCTGTACGTGATCAACTCGGCAGCAGACGGCATGCGAATCCAACCGTACCACCATAACTGCTCGAACACGGAGTGGTTCTCGGAGAATGCGAGCGCGAGCGCAGCGGCGCTGCACCGGCGCGGCGGCGCGCGAGCGGCGCGCCCGCGCGCTATCGATGCGCCAATGCCGCACCCTCTCGCAGAGTTGGAGCCGCTCGCGCTGCCAATTGCATGCCACTTGCGAGCCAAACCGAGCGCCGTCCCGAGCTCCAGCGCCGTCGCGAGCGCCCGTGCCGTCGCCACGGCGGCGGCGACCATTGCAGCCGGCGTAGCCAATCCGGACGACCCCACGCGCCAGCGCCGCTTCTACGAGTCCGAAGCCCTACTGCGCTTGATCGACGTACGGCTTGTGCGGAGTCCGATCTGATTGCATCCCTCATCAGGTGGGACTTTTGCGGAGTCCGATCTGATTGCCTCTGATGGCTTCTGAGGGCCTCTGATTGCATCCCTCATCAGGTTGGACTTGTGTGGAGGCCGGGGCACCAGCAGGGTGGGCCGATGGCCATCCACAACCGGCCGCCTACACGCATGCATTGGTGGTTCTCGCATGGAATCCCGGTGATCGGCTACCCGATGGCGGCCTACTTGGACGCGGCGCGACGCGTGGGCTACCCTCTCGAGCTTCTCAACCTGACGAGCGCCGAGCACATCGAGAGTGCGTTGCTCCAAATCGCCAGCCAAGAGGCGCGCGGCTGCCTGCGACAGGCGGCCGCGCACGGCGCGCTCGTGAGCTCTCCATGGTACTCTGGCGTACAGCTTCTCGCGGCCGTCTGCACTGTCGCCAAGCGGTGTGGCCACGGCAAGGCGTGGAACGCACCCGCGCGCTGACCTGCCATCCCGGTTTTTGAGCGACCGAGTGGGTGGCCGGGGGCTTGGATGCGCTCTCGGACCCATCACCGAGCCACTTAACCGTCACACCCCGGAGACTGCTGCGCAGACCTGCAGACCGGTACCTCAGCACTTTGAGCAGACCACCTGGCAGTGCAGAAGACCTGCCGTCGGCTCAACGCCACCGCACCTCTTACCTCAGCACTTTGAGCACTGCAGCTACTGATACATCATCAATCGTTCTAGCTTCTACAGCAGATATTAACCGAAAAAGCGAAAATTGAAACGTGCGAGATTCGTTACACGGGGGGTGGGGAAGCCGCGTGATCAGCACTCTCGACTCTGGTGCTTTCACAGCCAATGGTTATAATTCGACACCCAAAACACCGGTGCGGCGTACATCCGGTGCGGGGCGACCATCGGACGAAACTGACCTGAAACAATTCGCGAGATTGACGAGGTCCCTGTGCAAGGAATGGCCGCCGCCATCTCCGATTTGTTCATGCCAAACTCGACGGCATACTTCGTCTCTCATACGGCGACGATAGTACCCACGGGTGGCTTCGTTGGATATGGTGACGTTGGAACCGTGCTGGGGCCCGCAACGGTTTCGCCGTACAAGGGCGAAGACGGGGCAGTTGACGTGCGCTTCCAATGTGGTGTCCTCTCGTGCCTCCGCATTCACTTGATCACGCGTCGGCCACCTAAGCTGCCCCTTGAGTTTGACATCCATGAAACTGTGTGGTATACCAATAAGTCGCTCAAAAAGCTTGAGCTTGAGAATGGGACTCGGGGCGAGATTTGCGGGCCGGCGAGTAATGAGACGATCGCCGGTCAGGGTGCCGACGTGTACTTTTCATCGCTCGGACGCGTATTCAGTTGCAAATGGGCCGACTTGCAGAGGCGGCCGCCGGCCGGCAGCGCTGATGCGCTCACCGCGGCTGCCACGGCACGCGAAGTACAGCGTGCGGGCGAGGAGGTCCTCAAGGAGAGGCGGCGGCTGCACGCCGAGGGATGCAAGGAGGCGCTGCGTCGAGCAATAGATGTGGGCGACCGTGAAGCGCTGCGCGTGGCTATCGAAGATGCCGTTTCTGCTGGCGTATCGTCGGCAAACTCCTCAGGGCTTCTTGGTCAGGCGCGCGAGGTGCGCGATGTTTTACGCAAGGCGGCAAGGCGGCAAGAGAAGCGTGAGCTGGCAGAGCGGCTGCGTCAGCCGATCGTGTGGAGCGCGCAGGCAGGGGAGGAGGCCAACACGACGGGCGAGGAGGGCGACGAGGGCAACGAGGGCGAGGAGGGCGACGAGGGCAACGAGGGCGACGAGGGCGACGATGGCGAGGAGGGTGAGGAGGGTGAGGAGGAGGAGGAGGTGGAGGAGGAGGAGGTGGTGGAGGGCGACGGCGACGAGGAAGACGACGAGGGCGAGGACAAGGGTGAGGACGCTTGTCCTCAAGGACTTGGGTATGCCGAGCTGTACCAGATGGCATTAGAATGGCGGAGTGCGAAGCGACGCAAGGATTATGTGCGTGCGGACGCGCTGCGCAGTGTCATCCGCGCCACCGGGCACACACCCGAGGCCATGCTACCACCGAGCAAAGCACCTCCAACGGGGCCGTCACAAGGCGTGCAGCACGTCGCGAGCGCCGTCTCGAACGGTCCCTTGGCACATCCATCATTTGCGGCAGCGCCTCTAGCTGTGGGGCTACCGGCAGCATCTGTGAATGTGAATGAGGGGCTACCGGCAGCATCTCCGCCAACAGCACCGCCCCGCTCTGGCACTGCGCAGGAGGCACGCCGTGCGCCCGTAACGTTGAGCTTGGGGGTGAACGTCGGTGATGCTGTCCAAGTACGCGTTCTCGGCGCAGATGCAGGTGAGCTCGAGCAGGGGAGATTCTCGCGGCTCGTGCCCTACGTCGGCCATGTAGGGGTGGTCACCAAGGTGGGCCGGCAGCTGGAGGTCAATTTTCCGTCCAGGGGGGCGCTCCGGCTGAATCGCAATGAGGTCACTCGGGCGTCGGCCGCCGCCGGCAGGGTGCGACCCGAGCAGTACGCGGAGGCGGCCGCGGAGCCAGCGCCAGCGCATTCATGGCATACGTCAACGGAGATGCCGCCACCCATCTCTCAGCCTGACCTATTACCGCTGCCACCATCCGAGTTGCCTCCTGTGCTGCCATGGTCTGAGCGACCCGCGTTACAGGTAGCCGTGGCTCACGAAGCGCCGTATCGAGCGCCATCTGAGAGAGCCTTGGTGTCCACATCGAGGACAGAGCACCCCACGCCGCCGGAGCAGGTGGCGGTGCCCTTCGAGCACTTGACCACGCCAAGTGCATCTAGCTCGGCGGCGGCGTGCGCCATGTTCGCACCTCCGCCGTGCTTCTTGGAACACGACGGCGGCGAAGGCGTGCCCGCGCAATTCCTGTGCCCCATCTCGCATGTGTTGATGATTGACCCAGTCTTCACAGCCGATGGTCATACTTACGAGCGGAGCATGATTGCCACGTGGCTAGCAACGCACGACACGTCCCCCCTCACGAATGAGGCCCTTGCCCACAAGGACCTGACGCCAAACATTGCACTGCGTGCACTCATTCGAGAACGAGATTTGCTTTCCATGGCATCTTGCCCAGCCTCGGCGCAAGCAGCGCCCATCAAGGCAGCACCACCGCAGCCACGGACAATGCCAGCATGGCTGCCTCCCGAAACCGAGCCTTTGCTGTCCTTGCAACAGCCGCCGTTGACATCGCAACCAGCATGCCCGCATCCCAGTCTGGACTCTGGTCGCGCATGCGGTGCTGGAAGGCGCGGTGGGCGCGGCGGGCGCGGCGGGCGCGGCGGGCGTGGGCTGGGAAGCATGTAGTATACTGTAGGGATTTCGAGAAACTGTATCACAGTGAACATCGAACGGATTCGTCAATTCCCCAAATATCGCGTGTGACCCAAGGGGCTGGGAGAGGGAGGGGCGTCCGTATGTCTTCGACGGAGCCAGAATGTGACCCTAGTCCCTTTGCTCCGCGCACGAACCTATCATACCAGATCGCGCATATTGGCACATATTACGATTCTA
>Ga0210240_101005_pt1 | contig 23240 bp, 16 predicted proteins | sample ChrtobMetP5a_4mM_FD_155463 | JGI IMG/M metagenome (GOLD analysis project Ga0210240, IMG submission 155463) | Chrysochromulina tobin associated microbial communities from unialgal haptophyte culture, Seattle, Washington, United States - P5a_4mM | ecosystem: Host-associated > Algae > Haptophytes >...
GGTGGCGGCGAGGGTGGTGGAGGCGGTGATGGTTCGGGCGGCTGGGGGGAAGGCGGCGGCGGCGGCGAAAATGGAGGTCGAGGAGGAGATGACGGCGGCAGCAACGGCGGCGGCGGTGGAGAAGAAAACATGCGCACTTCGGCAAGGTTGAGGAGACGCCATGTCCCTGGCAGCACGATGGTCACATAGGTTCCACTGAGATCCCTCTGGCAGTCGAATGTGAACGGTCCGGCCTTTGCTGGGACTATCTGATTACCCACGACGCATGCTTGCGATGTAGCTGAGTTGTAGTCTCCTGGCGATGCACCGACCCATATTTGGAAGGGCGACAGGCGATCCTGGCAGCAGTCGCCGCGATTCATGATCCACACAAGCCGTACAGCTTGTTGGCCTGAGATCTGAATCGACAACCACGGATTGGCCTCATCGTTGGTGTGGCACATATCTGAGGCCAGGTCATTGATGCAGAACGAGGCCGGAGTATGGGTGGAGCTCATGCTGGCACTCAGACGTGGGATCGCTGGCATGCTGGCCAGGGGAGGGGCCGGCGGCAGCGAGGGTGGCGGCGACGGCGGCGACGGGGGTGACGGAGGCGGCGGCAGCCACGGCGGCGGCGGCGGCGACGGCGGCGATGGCGGCGGCGCTGCCCCGCACCACGTGCGCATCATCGAGATGAGCGGCGCTGGCGTGCTCGGCAGGCCGCCGCCGAGCCGCACGCCATCCAGCTGCGCCGGGCTGAGGGCGGCGTCCCACACCAGCAGGTCCTTCATCTGGCCCGTGAACATCGGGTCGCCCCAGTTGCTCTTGCCCACGTACAGGTTGGAGCGGCTCACCGGCAGCGGGAAGCGCATCGACGACGTCGCCCCGACGCTCACACCGTTCCAGTAGATCTGGGCGGGTCCGTACGTGTCGCTGAGGCTCGCACGCGACTGCACGACCGCGACGTGAGTCCACACGTTTGCGGGGAGTGATGGCGCCGAGCTTGCATAGAAGTGGGAGTCGGAACTCCCATGAAACACCTGGTAGTACATTGGGGAATAAAATCCCAGGACGACGTTGTCTGCCCATGGACCGTTGCCAAAATCAATCACGCGATCCCCCGAAGAGCCAGTCCGCGTGCGGTAGACCCACGCGCTGAGCGTGAAGCCAAGCCCCCCGCCGACGAGTCCGGTGCGCGACGTGGCCGTCAAGTAGGAGTTCGCATCCCCGGTGAAGGTGTATGCGCCGCCGACGGCGCACGGAGGAGCCGGCGGCTGCGACGGCGGCGACGGTGGCGGCGGCAGCAACGGTGGCGACGGCGGCGATGGCGGCGATGGCGGCGGTGCTGCCCCGCACCACGTGCGCATCATCGAGATGAGCGGCGCTGGCGTGCTCGGCAGGCCGCCGCCGAGCCGCACGCCATCCAGCTGCGCCGGGCTGAGGGCGACGCCCCACACCAGCAGGTCCTTCATCTGGCCCGTGAACATCGGGTCGACAGACCAGTGGCTCTTGCCCACGTAGAGGTTCGAGCGGCTCACCGGCAGCGGAAAGCGCATCGACGACGTCGCCCCGACGCTCGCACCGTTCCAGTAGATCTGGGCGGGCCCGGAGGTGTCGGTGAGGCTCGCACGCGACTGCACGACCGCGACGTGAGTCCACACGTTTGCGGGGAATGATGGCGCCGAGCTTGCATAGAAGTGGGATTCGGAACTCCCATGAAACACCTGGTAGTACATTGGGGAATAAAATCCCAGGAGGACATTGTCTGCATTTGGACCATAGCCGAAATCGATGACGCGATCCCAGGAATAGCCTGTCCTCGTGCGGTAGACCCACGCGCAGAGCGTGAAGCCAAGCCCCCCGCCGACGAGTCCGGTGCGCGACGTGGCCGTCAAGTAGGAGGTCGCCGCCCCGGTGAAGGTGTATGCGCCGCCGACGGCGCACGGAGAAGCCGGCGGCAGCGAGGGCGGCGAGGGCGGCGAGGGCGGCGGCGGCGGTGGCAGGAAAGGCGAGGGCGGCGGCGGCGGGCTCGGATCGGGCGATGGCGGTGGCGGCGAGGGTGGCGGAGGCGGTGATGGTTCGGGCGGCTGGGGGGAAGGCGGCGGCGGCGAAAATGGAGGTCGAGGAGGAGATGGCGGCGACGCGCGGCATACGGCGCCATGATACGGAACAGGACATTGCCCATCGTTCCAGGCCCCACTCGCTAACATGAGGGCACAATTCTCACCGGTCCAGCCGTTTGTCTCACCAGGGGCCCAGTTGGAGTAGTCCCATGGAGTGCCGTCGGACCACCTCCAGGTGCCCTCGCTTACCGCGTCAGTCGCACCGATCCACGCGAAGGTGTTAGGGACGACGGCCCACACAGCGGCATTCTCTAGGGCGCTGTGGATGCTTGCGAGATCGCCGCCGAGAGCCTGGCACGCTGCGCGCCCAGCCGCCCACGAGCCGACGGTTGAAATGTAAACGAATGGCGAGGGCGAGGGCGGCGGCGGCGAGGGCGAGGGCGGTGGCGGCGAGGGCGGCGATGGCAAAAGCGATGGGGGCGTTTGGCATTCAACGCTTGCCATCATGTTGAAGCTGAGGAGCACAACCAGCCAGACTCTCCAGGGAGCACCTCCTGGCTGCGACAGCCCTCGCATGCTCCCACTTGCGCCGTGCATCCCCACTCGCATCGTGCTGCATAGCTGTGCTCGAAACAGCCCCATCGACCGCACGACGAGGCCAGCTGTCGCCAAGAAGACTCCAATCGAGAGGAGGCAACCGACGTTTGTGCAATCGGCGGTAAAAGAGGTCTGTGCGTCGGTGTTGCCCACCATCATGTCCGGGAAGAAGGAACCCAGCATCAGACCAGGAGGGCAGTGGGGCCGGCGGCTGGTGGGGGGGGGGCGTCCTGGCCTCATCCTCCACGAATACGCGCTATGTGTGAATATATCCATTCTGTGAATAAATTGGAAAGATAATATGAGTTGAAAGAAGGTCTTGATCAACCGTGCAAGATGCATAGGCCTACAGATCAATTTCACAGAAAAAACCCTGCTGCAAAAGATATGGGGTCCGCTTTTCTCTCTCACGTGTTCAGCCCTGTGAACGGCGCAGTCCTGGCCGTCGCGCTCGCCATCCTGCTCGCATGGCCGAGCAGAGAGTCGCACGCGACAGCCGATCCGGAAGCGGCGGCAGCGGAGGCAGACAGGCTGCGAGAGCGCTGGGACTCGCTCGGCGCGACCCTCAAGATGGCCAGCGGTGCGAGCGCACACTGGAGGCAGTTCCTCTTTGACCACTATGGCGCCGACGACAGGCAATACCACACGCTGCGGCATCTCACCGAGCTCTTCTGGCATCTGGACCGCGCCACGGCCAACGGGTGGCTCACTCGGCCCGAGAACGTGGCCCTTGCCATCTGGTTCCATGACGTCATCTACCACGGCAAGAACGGGGAGGACGAGGAGGCGTCCGCGCTCGCGTTTGAGCGCTTCGGAAAGGAGGCTGGTCTCGACGCGAGCGACATCGCCTCGGTGGCCAGCTGGATCCGGCTGACGGCAACCCACAAGTGCTCTGAGGCTGAGCACGGGACGGACTGCTGCCTGTTCATGGACTTTGATATGGCGATCCTTGGCAAGCAATGGGACCGAACGTGGGAAGGCTGCCCGGTGGCGCCCCACACGGGCTACAAGGACTATGCGCTACGTGACGTGCTCGGCGAGTACCGGAAGCTCAAGGGAGTTCCGAAGGTATACCTCTGATTGCCGCTGAGTGCCGCTGAGTGCCGCTGAGTGCCGCTGAGTGCCGCTGAGTGCCGCTGAGTGCCGCTGAGTGCCGCTGAGTGCCGCTGAGTGCCGCTGAGTGCCGCTGAGTGCCGCTGAGTGCCGCTGAGTGCCGCTGAGTACCGCTGATTGCCACGGATCGCCTCCCCGATGGCCTTTCTGATGGCCGCCCTGATGACCTCCCTGATCGCCTCCCCGATGGCCTCTCTGATGGCCGCCCTGATCGCCTCCCAGATGACCTCCCTGATACCAAGATAGCCGCCCTGATGGCTCCTCCCATCAGCCCCCTGATGGCCCCTCTCATCGGGCCCCTGATGGCCCCCTCCTCAGGTCTTCACGCGTCTCTTCGAGCACTCAGTTTGGAGTTATGGGCGAGCACGATTCTTACTGGGCGCGAAGGCTCCCTTCAGTACCTCGGTGTACAAAGAGCAGTACGAGGCCGAGGCGCTACGAAATATCGCACGGGAGCTCGAGCACTGGCAGTCGAACCAGTGGCGCTTCGAATGGTGCTTGGGCGGCTTGGTGACGTGGTCCATCCTGTATGCTCTACGACGGGTCTTGGTTTCGTAAAATCAGTTCGTAATCACCGTCGGATCCACAACCTTCGCGTGCCCCAGCCAACCCCCAGGGCCCCGTGGCGTAGCGAGCTTCAGAGTAGGTGTCAGAGAGAAGTGACGTGACAATTCCACAGTTCTGGTCTGTGGAATTTCCGAGGTCGACTGCGACGCTTGCCGACGCTCGCGCCGCAGGAGACATGGCCGAGGCGATGCTGGATGACGCCTTGATGCGAGAGGCGCTCGGTCTTCGCCGTCGCGGCGCCGTCAACTACACGCAGGAGCTCGTGCACGAAGACGAGCCAGAGCCTCCGAAAAAGCGCCGAGCGGGCGGAACCGCCGCGGGCGAAGGCTCCTCTCGGAGCGGCGCGCGCAAGCCAGCGGCCAGCAGCGCGCGCAAGCGCCGAACGCGTGGCGCCGACTCGGATGATGACGACGACGATGACGATGAGGACGATGAGGACGAGGACTTTAGCGAGGACGAGCCGCCGCAGCGCAAGGCCAAAGGTCGTGGCTCGAAGGCCGCCCCGAGGCAGAGCGTGCGCTCGGAGCCGCGCGGCAAGTACAAGGAGCCGAGCGACGATGACGACGACTTCCACAGCGACGACGGCGACGAGCGCCGTGGCGGTGCGGCCGCGGTGGCCGCCGTGCAGTCGATCTACGACAAGATCCTCTCGCAGCGCCCGGCGGAGAAAGCAGGCGAGGAGGAGGGCGAGGTGGAGCCATCGGACAGCACCGAGTACCTCGCCAAGCCGCGCGGCAAGTGCGTCTGCGCCGCCGCCGCTGCGTGCCGTGCGCGTCTCGCCGTGCCGTCGCCAGCCCGTTGGTCTGCGCCCCGCGATGGCTCGTGTGCACTGCACCCGGCCCTGCCGCTGCCCACCTGCCGCTGCCCACCTGCCGCTGCTCACCTGCCCCTGCCGCCGCCGGCTTCCAACGATGATTCGATTCCGTGCGCTCGTGTTGCCTGGTTGTCTGCCATTTCCTCTCTGCCTGCGCCTTGGCCGCCGTCGTCCTGTGATGAGAGCGCTCATCACATAGTGAGCCACCCCCCTTTATTGGGGCGTGCCTCTCTTCTCTGATGATCCAACGAAGCTTCAGTTTGAGAATACCTGAGGACTGCCCGTCTGGCTGTGCAGCGCTGGCTGGCTGCTTGGCTGCTTGGCTGCTTGGCTGGCGAGCTGTGGCTGGCTGGCTGTGCCTCTCTCTGCACGTGGCTGCCTGGCAGTCTGTCTGGCAGTCCTGCCTGGCTGTCTGTCTGACTGACTGGCAGACTGTGTCTCGGTTGCGACACGAGCGCACGCGTGTCCGGCGCCCGTCTCGGCGCCTATCTCGGCCCCTTTCCCCACACCATGCCCACTGCACCCTCTCATCGCCACCGCTCCATTCCTCTCGCGTCCTCCCCCCCTCCACCCAGGTCGTACATACATTGCGTGTGGATCCCAGAAGAGCAGGTGCTTGAAGACACACCTGATGACACCTGATGGCACCTGATGACACCTGATGACGCCTGATGACGCCTGGCTGATGACTCTCGGATGACCTCTCCGATGGCTGCAGGTCCTCGCCGACCATCAAGGCCTCGCACGCCTGCGCCGCTGGCAGAAGCAATGGTCCATGCTGCAGGAAGAGTTCCGGTACGGCATACTCACTCGGAGTGCCTCTGATGACTGACGAGCGTACTCACTCGGAGTGCCTCTGATGACTGACGAGCGTACTCACTCGGAGTGCCTCTGATGACGACACTCATTTGCATCCGAGTGCGTCTGATGGCGACACCGATGGCGTGTGCATGCAGGTACGATGCACTCAAGGCGGCCGAGTGGGAGCCCTACCCTCAGGAATGGGAACAAGTCGAGCGCGTGGTGGCACAGCGATGCGAGGCGCCGGGCGAGATTGAATACCTCATCAAGTGGCGGCAACTCACCTATGCAGATGCGAGCTGGGAGCTGGCCGAGGTGTGATTGCCATCTGATTTCCATCTGAGGCCCATCTGCGTGCCATCTGAGGGCCGTCTAATGGCCTCCACCATCAGGATGTGCACGACGACGACGCGATCACAGCCTTCGAGCAACGGCAGCAGAGGCCGACACATGAATGGTACACCAAGCCGCTCGCGTCGGGCCGGAAGGAGCGTACCCCGTGGGCGAAATGCGCTTCGTCACCCGCCTACAAGGGCAGCAACACGCTGCGCGAGTATCAGCTCGAAGGTCTCAATTGGCTCTCCTTCTGCTGGCACACGAAAGTCAACTCGATCCTGGCGGATGAGATGGGGCTGGGCAAGACGATCCAATCGGTCTCGCTCCTCAATTATCTGTTTGAGAAGCAGGGTGTGTGGGGACCGTATCTGGTGGTGGCGCCGCTCTCCACGCTGCCGCACTGGCAGGTGTGTGTCGCTGAGTGCCGCTGAGTGCTGCTGAGTGACGCTGAGTGCTGCTGAGTGACGCTGAGTGACGCTGAGTGACGCTTGCCACTTCCGCAACGGCAGCGCGAGCTCGAGAGCTGATGGCCTCTAATGACTCGGATTCGCCTCGAATGAGCTCTGATTGCCTCCCTCATCAGCGCGAGCTCGAGAGCTGGACCAAGCTGAACACGGTCATCTACCATGGTTCGAAGGAAGCACGCCAAGCGATCCTGCAGCACGAGTGGTGGTTTGAGGACGATGCGACCGGTGGCCGTTCCAAGAAGGGGGCGCAGCTGCACAAGTTCAATGTGCTCTTGACCACGTACGTCGCCTCTGATGACCCCCTATGACCTCCGATGACCTCCGATGACCTCCGATGACCTCCGATGACCTCCGATGACCTCCGATGACCGCCGATGACCGCCGATGACCGCCGATGACCTCCAATCGCCTCGCTCATCAGGTATGAGATGGTCAACCTGCCGTACGCGCCCGGCGAGCCTCACCTCGCCTCGACGCACTGGCGCTGCCTCGTCGTCGACGAAGCTCATCGACTGAAGAACTCGGACTCCAAGCTCAATCAAGAACTCGAAAAGTTCACGACTGACCATATGCTGCTGCTCACCGGCACCCCGCTGCAGAACAACCCGACTGAGCTGTATAGTCTGCTGCACGTAGCGTCACCGGCCGAGTTCCCCTCGTTCGAAGCCTTCGAAGGGCGCTTCGGCGACCTGTCGACGAAGAAGAACGTGGAGAAGCTCCATGCGGCCATGCGCCCGTACTTTCTGCGCCGCATGAAGGCGGACGTTGAGAAGTCGGTGCCTCCGAAGGAGGAGATCGTGGTGCAAGTCGAGCTCACGTCGACGCAGAAGCAGTGGTGAGCCGAATCTCGGAGTGAATCTCGGAGTGAATCTTGGGGGTGTCCTCCGGATGACCCTGATGACCCTCTGATGACCCTCCGAGGACCCTCTGATGACCCTCTGATGACCCTCTGATGACCCTCTGATGGCCCTCTGAGGACCCTCTGATGGCCCTCTGAGGACCCCTCCGAGGACCGCGTCTGAGCGCCTCCTTAATGACCTCCCTCATCAGGTACCGTGCCATCTACGAGCGGAACCTTACCTTCCTCAAGACCCAGGCGACGCCCAACGGCCCCGCGCACGGGCCCTCGCTTATGAACATCGTCATGGAGCTGCGCAAGTGCTGCAACCACCCTTTCCTCATCGAAGGTGCTGAGGCGCAGATTCTGCGCCAGACGGGCGTCGTACCGGGCGGTTCGGTAGGCGACGTGCTCGTCTCTTCGGCAGGCAAGATGGTGCTCGTCAACAAGCTGCTGCCCAAGCTGCGCAAGCAAGGGCGCAAGGTCCTCATCTTCTCGCAGGTGAGATGGCTCCCTGATTTCACAGATGGCTCCCTGATTTCACAGCAGGTGAGATGGCTCCCTGATGACGTTTGATTTCCAGTAGATGACCTCTCTGGGAAGGGTGCTCCTCTTCTCTTCTCATAGGGGAGAGTGCCCTCTGATGACAATCATCAGAGTGCCCTCTGATGAAAATCATCAGATTGCCCTCTGATGACAATCATCAGATTGCCCTATGATGACCCTCTGATGAGACTCTGATGAGAAGGTGCTCCTCTACTCGCAGATGACGATGGTGCTCAACATCCTCGAGGATTACCTCCGCTGGCAAGCATATCCATACGAGCGCATCGACGGTTGCGTCAAAGGCAACGATCGGCAAGCGGCCATCGACCGCTTCTCGCGACCCGAATCGGATCGGTTTGTCTTCTTGCTGTGCACCAAAGCGGGCGGCGTGGGGATCAATCTGACCGCCGCCGATACGGTCATCATCTACGACTCCGATTGGAACCCGCAGAACGATCTGCAAGCGCAGGCTCGCTGCCACCGCATCGGACAGACGCGTCCCGTGCAGGTGAGTCCACTATCGAGCATCGATGGCCCCTGACTGCCCCTGATGGCCCTTATGACCCCTGATGGCACCTGATGGCCCCTGATGGCCCCGCCCAGGTCTACCGGCTCGTGACGCGCAACTCGTACGAGGAGATCATGTTCGAGAAGGCGTCGCTCAAGCTGGGCCTCGACCAGGCGGTCCTGTCGGGCATCGAGTCCGCTGGCGCCAAGAAGTTGAGCGGCAAGGAGATCTCAGCGCTGCTCCGACATGGCGCGTACGGCGCGCTGGCGAACGAAGAGGACGCGACGCAATTCACCGAGGCGTCGATTGACGAGATCCTGTCGAGATCGTCCAAGACGGTCGTGCACGACGCCAAGCAGGCCGAGGGAAAGTCCACTTTCTCGCACGCGCACTTTGCGGTCGCGGTGGGAGGGACGGACGTCTCCGTGGACGATCCCGAGTTCTGGACCAAGGTGGGGTTCGTCAACCAGCAGGCGGACGAGAGCCAGCAGAAGGTGACGAATTTGGGAGAGCGCAAGCGCAAGCAGGTGCGCTGAGTGCATGCTGATTGCCTCCCTCATTCAGGTGGGGCGCGCCTCGGGGTGGACGGGCTATTCTCTGAGTGCCTCGCTGAGTGCATGCTGATTGCCTCCCTCATCAGGTGGCTCGCCTCGGGATGGACGGCGCCCTCTTTGATGACGAAGAGGACGAGGCGAGCGCCAACATCCAGGCGGACCGAATGTTCACAGCGCTGTGCCGTTTTGGTTGGCATCGTGCAGCCGAGCTGCCCTCGATCGCGCGCGTGCATCCGCACTCGTCCGAGGATGCGATCAAGCTGAGCGCCCACTACCTGTGCCAATGCGCAGCACAGGTAGCTCCGGTGGCTGACAAGTGGCCCGTGGTGCTCGCGGCGAGCGCGGTGGTTACAGCCGGCGGGAGCAAGCCTCCGAAACCGATGCAATCGTTGCGGGTGCGCGAGCGCATAGAGAAGAAGGCTCGGCATGACCTGCTGCGCTTACACCAGCTGCACGCCCTGCATGCGTTCGTCCTGCGCCAACCCGCGATGGCCGCCGCGTGCGCCGTCCCGGGCGACGTTGGGGACGAGGGCGGCGTGGGCGGCGTGGGTAGCAGCAGCGCCCTTGGTGGCAGCGCCCGTGAGGCGGAGGCGAGGTGCGTTCAGCTGCTGCTCGACTCCGAGAGTGCGTCGACGGCGGCGGGTTGGGGCTCTTCGCTGCTGGGCCGGGCGTGTGCGGCGCTGCAGCCGCTGCTAGACGACGTCAAGGGCGCCCCGCCTGCGCCGGCGTGGGGCGCCCAGCACGATGCGAGGCTGCTCATTGGCGTGTACGTGCATGGCTGGGGCCACTACGACCTCCTTCGCAAGCACGATGCGCTATGGCAGTTTGCAACGGCGCTGGAGGAGGGTGCCGACGCGGACGCGGCGGCGGCGGGCGGAGCATGGGGCGGCGGCGCGTGGCCCGAGACCAAAGTGCTCGAGAGGCGCGTGAACGCGCTGTTCAAAAGGGTGCCCGGCGCGGCGCCGCCTAAAGAGCTCGGCAGCGGCGGCGGTGGCGGCGGCGAGGGTGGCGAGGGAGCGTCTTCCCGCGCGGACGCGAAGGATGGCAGCGCCGGCGGGGGGGCGAAGCGCAAACGGAAAGTGGAGAAGGTGCAGCCGGACGACGACGACGACGAGGAAGAGGAGGACGAGGACGAGGACGAGGAGGATGAGGATCGTCCCTATAAGCCCATGAAGAAGGGCTCGGTCAAGAAGGAGCCCTCGCTCAAGAAGGCCGCAGGCGCCAAGAAGGCGACTGGCGGCGCGAGCGGCGCTAGCAGCAATGGCGCTGGCGAGCGCAGCGAGCGCGCCGGCGCTGGTGGCGCAGCCGGTGGCGGCAAGGCGCCGACTCGGGAGCCGACCCGGGAGGAGATTGCATCGGAGCGCGAGGCGGCGCGAAAGGACCTGACCGAGCTGCTGCTTGCCTTCGGGCTGCCGACGTCGGATGACGATTGGGAGAGAGTACGCCAGCACGCGACTACGGCCTCGCTCAAGAAGAGCCCAGCCGAGGCACTGCGCAAGGGCGGCGAGCGTTTGGCCAAGGAGTGGGAGCTCGATGCCAAGTCCAAGAATGAGGAGACGTCGAGAGAGGCGAAGCAGCGGCTCACTCGCCTCGACATCGTCGCCACGCTCCGCCGCTTCATCGATCGCAACCCGCGACCCGACGTGGGCGCTCCATCCTTGGAAAAGGAGGACCCGATGCCCTCCTGGTGGCAGCCACCTACCCACGACGCAGCTCTGGTGCACGGCGTGCTCAAGCATGGGTTCCCCAAAGGGAACGAGGGATGGAAGGCCATCTACTCCGACCTTGAGGTCTTCGCGTCGCCCGCGGCCAAGGCGAGTCCGCCGTCCAAGATGGCCTCTCTCAAGCGGCTCAAGCGCATCCATCTCGCCATGACGCCGTCAAAGGCAGCCGCGCCCAAGACGGCGCCCAAGGCTCTCAAGCAGCCGCCCGCGTGGATGCTCGCGCCGCCCCCCGCCTCCGCAGCGGCGCAGAGAGCTGCCAAGGAAGCGGCCGCCGCCGCCGCGGCCGCACTGGCGGCCAAGGAGGCCGCCGACGCCGGCGCGACCGGCGTGTCGGGCGGAGGAGCGGCGGCGCCTGCCGCCGCGGCGGGCGGCTCGAGCGCTGGGCCGGCGGCGGCGCCCACGACGGCGCCCAGCGGACCGGTGACCGTCGCGACTCTCTCGTCGCTCTCGAGGGTCGGAGTGCCTCTGAGCGATGCACTTGAGAGCAGCCGCTCCCATAAGCCCACACCAGAAGGTGCCAAGCCCACACCAGAAGGTGCCAAGCCCAAGAACAAGGCGGCGACGGCGGCGGCGAGCACAGCAGGGGTGGCGAGCACGCCGCCGCCCGCGCCGCCGCCCGCGCCGCCGCCCGCGCTGAAGCCCGCGCCGAAGCCGGCCGCATCCACAGCGCGACCGGCGAGCGCCTGGCAAAAGCCCGCCGAGCCCACACTGCCACCCCAGCCGTGGCAGAAGCCAGGTGCCGCGGCGGCGGCGCCCGCGGCGGCGCCCGCGGCGGCGCGCGCGGTGGCGCCCGCGGCGGCGCGCGCGGCGGCGGCGCAGGGGAGCGATGACGACGATGACGTGCCGCTGGCCGCACGAGCGCGATGAGGGCGCGGGAGGGCCAATGACGGATGAGATCATGGACGGATGACGGTTAGATCTCGGATGACGGAAAGGCCCGAGGGGCGCTGCCCATGGGCCAGGACGACCAAAGCGTTGGGGAAGGGCCAAGGCTCAAAGGGAGGAGGAGATGAAAAGAACATGGAAAAGAAAGTGCTCACGAGAGACATGCGGCGGCCCTGCCCCTGGACGTCAACGGGATCTCCTACTGTTTAATGTTCAGTGTTAGAAACATGTGGTCATGCGCTCGCACGGAGCGGGAGAAAGCATACGTATGATCTTCCTGCTCACTTCGAATTATTGAAGTCTGCGCCTAAGGATTACGTCGTTGCTCGGAGAATCGGTCGCGATTTCAGTATCTCAACTCTCTCAAGCTGTCTCGCTTATGCATGCGCGCCGCCTCCTATTCAATAGGAGGTCGGGTCGGGCCCTCGCCTGCACATCTTCTTGGCCCACGCCTCCTCATCCTTCCCGCCCACGTCGCGCAGCACGGTGCTGCCGTCGTACGAGTACACCTTGCCATCGTGGGCAAGATAGCCATCCCCGACGTCGTAGGTGTCGAGCGGAAGGGCAGGCGGCGGATGCTGGTTGGTGAGCTGGCAGTCGCCCGATGGACGCAGGCCCTCGACGAGCTCACTGTAGAAGCGGCGGTCGCCGTCCTCACGGCAGTAGGCCCCTGCGAGACGGGAAGGAGGCGCACAACGTGAGGTGAAAGAGAGAGAGGCGGAGGCAGAGGCAGTGAGAGCCGACGAGCGCACATTGGCCATCCTTTGGTTCGGTGTATGCGAGGCCATCGGCGAAGACGTAGCGGCCCTTGACGGCCACGCCGCGCTCCCAAACCGCATGGTACTTGCCCGCCTCTGCAAACTGCAGCGTGCCCTCGCCGTGGAACTCACCGTCGAGGAATTCGCCAGTGTAGACGGTACCCGACGGGAAGCGGTAGGTGCCGTACCCCTCCATGCGCCCATTCTTGCGCTCGCCAGTGTACACTGGCTGCTCGGACGCCGGCATTTTTGACCCGACGAAGAAGACGGAACAACAGAACTCGGGAGCGCGCGTTCACGGCGATTTGCGTATAACTTCACAGTTCAGAGAAATCGTGAAACGCACGGTGCAACCTGGGAGGGCCCACGTGATTACAACGCCCCTCCGCGGTGCCTACACCAGCATCGCCGGTCTGCCTGCCTGCCACAACTTCCATGATGAGTTGGCGTACTCAGCCGAAGAGTCAAACTCCCAGCAGTCCCCACACGCCGCGCGTGCCCAAATGGTCGCCCCCCACACATGCTGCCCATCAACGCACGAGCCCTGTACGCCCCGTTCCCCGTGCGGCCGAGATCTAGCCGAGATCATCAAGGCCAGTTGCGCACCAGCCCGTGCAGCCAATGCGGCGACACAGGCTAGGCTACTTGAGGCTGGGCTGCATGAGGCTGGGCTATGTGAGATCGTCGTCCTCCTCGGCAAAGCCTTTTCTGTTCGCACTCGGCGCTGCCTGAGGCTTCGGCTCGGCCTTCGGTGGCACGGCGTGATCCTTCTCCCAAGGCAACCTCTTCTTCTTACTCTTCTCCTCCTCCTCAGCCTTCGCCTTCGCCAGCTCAGCCTTGACCTTGCTCAGCTCCGCGAGCGCCAACCGCTCCTCCTCGTCCTCCGCCGAAGGGGCAGCGGCTGTGGAACTCTTCTCCCACGGTAGCTTCTTCTTCTTCTCCTCTGCCTTGGGGGGCGCCTTGGAGGGGGCCGCCTTGTTAGCCGCCTTCGCCTTCTCCTTTGCCTTGTCCTCCTCCGCCTTGGCTGGCTTCGCCTTCGGCTCCTTTTGGAAGGGGTTGACGAAGCCCGGCTTCGCCTTGGCCGCGGCGACTCGATGCGACGTAGCCTCCTCCTCCTCCTCCTCCTCCTCCTCCTCCTCCTCCTCCTCCTCAGCCTTTGCCCGTGCACCCCCAGCCTTCGCTGGCGGCGCCTGGCTGCCCGCCGCTTTGCTACCGCCGCCCGCCTTGAGGGCCTTGAGCTGGTGTTTCAGATCCTCGAGCTCCATCGCGTACTGCGCCGACTGCATCTTCGCCTCGACCAGCGCGTCCTCGCCCACGCTCGCCTCGCCGGCGAGCTCCAGCTGCGCCCTGAGCTCCGCAATCTCGGCCTGCAGATTCGCAATCTCCGCCTGAGCTCCCTCGAGCTCCTCAAACTTGCTCGCCAGCAAGAGGTCGAGGCGCTCCGCACGTTTGGCGGCGGACACCCCCTTCTCCACCGCCTTGGCCAGCTCTTGCTGCCGCTCAGCGATCTCCTCGCGCAGATTCGCAACCTCCTCCTGGAGGTCGGCGAGCGCCGCAAAGGCGGCCGGCCTCTCCACGGAGCCCGAATCGCCCGAATCGCTCCCCGCCTCCCCTTCGTGGTTCTGGATCTCCTCCATTCGCGCCTCGGCCAAGGTCGCCCGCATCGAGGCACTCGCAAGCCCGCTGGACAAGTCCGCCACCGAGGCCTTGGCTGATTTCAAGTCGGCCTCCGCCTTGGCCTTCCCAGCGACGGCCTCCGCCTTCTCCTTCGCCGCCTTGGCCACCTCCGCACGCAGGTGCTCGAGCTCCTCCTCCGGCTTGCCCTTCTTCTTCTTCCCCTTCTCCTCCGCCAAGGGTGCCGCCTGCTCCTCCGCCTTGAGGGCCTTGAGCTTGTGTTTCAGATCCTCGAGCTCCATCGCGTACTGCGCCGACTGCATCTTCGCCTCGACCAGCGCGTCCGAGACACGGTCGAGCTCGAGGATCGCGGCCTCTTTGAAGCCCGCCTCGGGGGCCTTCTCCACCTGCGCCTTGAGCTCCGCGATCTCGTCGTGAGCTGCGCGGAGATCGCCCGACCTCCTCGCGAGCTTCGCCTCGAGATTCGTGATCTCATCGCGCAGAGTCGCGATCTCGTCGCGCAGCTCCGCGATCTCCTCCTGCAGCTCCGCGCGCGCCACTGGGCTTCCTATCACTGGCCTTCCCACGGGCAGGTGATGAGTGGGCGTCGATTCTCCCGGCGACTGCGCCTCGCCCTCGTCAGCAAGGGCGCTCAGCCGATGCCTCGTCTCTCGAAGCTCGGCCTGCAGCACCGCGTTCGCTTCTTCCGTGGCCTCCAACCGCCTGCAAGTGGACTCGAGCTCCGCACCAGCTTCCTCCAATGCGTTCCGCAGCGCGGCTTCCGTCTCCGCGGCCGCCTCGAGCGCCGCCTCGAGCGCCGCCGTCTCCGCCTTCTTGAGCTGCGCCACCCTCGCCTCGAGCGCCGCGTTGGTCGCCTTCGACGCACCAACGGTCGCGGCCGCGGCCGCCGGCGCCGGCTGTGCGGCGGCGGATGCGGGCCCTGGCCCCTTTTTGGCCATCGTCTCGGCCGCTTGTTGCCGCTTGAGCTTCTTGGTCGTCGCCTTGAGGAAGAGACCCGTCTTCGGGTTCAGCCCGCCCCGTAGCGCAATCTCGATGGACGAGCTCATCTTCTTCGAAGTGGCTGGGTGGAATTGATCTTCGGCCGTCGATGACACTGGCGCGTCCGTATCGTCTTCGGTGTCCTTGAGCCTCACATCGTGATCGTAGTCGTCCTCACCCTCGTCCTCATCGTCGTCCGTCTCGACCTCTGCGAGTGTGATCCGGCCTCGCGCCTCCTCCAGTTCGGACTGCAAGCGAGCCAGCTCGTCACGCAGTTCCACGAGCTCCGCCTCCATCTCGGACGCGCGCTCCACGTTCTTCTCCGCCTCGGAATCGGAGACTTGTACCGGTAAGTCGTCGTCGTCGCCTTCAGCAAGCTTCCCTTCCTCGGCCTCGGCGCGGGCATTTCGCTTGATGACCGGGCTCGTCGCCGCCGACGCTGATTTGGAATTCGACTTGAGCTGCTGCCTCGCCTCGTCGAGCTCCATCGCGTACTGCGCCGCCTGCATCTTCGCCTCGACCAGCGCGTCCTCTAAAGCACTGACGGACTTGGTGCCCACCTGGGCCCTGAGCTCACACAGCTCCTCCCTCGCAGCGTCCAGCTCCTCGCGCGCCGTCTCGAGCTCCTCCTGCACCGACTCGAGCTCGCCCGCGCGCAAGTTTGCACGCTGAGCGAGCAGCGCCATCTCGGCGAGCGCCTCATCGCTCGCCGCCTTGGCAGCCTCCTTGACCTTCGAGGCCTCCGTCTTTGCCGCCTTCGCCGCGACCTCCGCGTTGGCCCTCGTCGTCTCCTCCCGTGCCGCCGCCACCGCTGCCGCCACCGCCGCCGCCACCGCCGCCGCTTGCGCCTCCTCCGCCTCAGCCTTCGCCGCCTCCAAGGCTGCCGCCACCGCCGCCGCTTGCGCCGCCGCCGCCTCCGCCTTGTGCTCGTCCATGGCCGCATCCCACCGGCCCGCCATCGCCTCCTCCGCCTCCGTCTTCCCCGCGTCCTTTGCCGCGTCCACCGCCGAGGCCATCGACGCCTTGAACTTGCTCTTGGCGGCTGACAGCGCGTCAGCTACCGCCTCCTCCTTCTCCTTCTCCGCCTCCGCGTGGGCTGCCTCGAGCGCCTCCTCCATCTCCTTCTCCTTCTCCCTCTTGACACGATCGACCTCCGTCCAAAGCACGTCGTCCTGAGAGGCCGCCGCCTCCGCACTCGAGGCCTCGACCTTGGCCAAAGCCGCCAGCGCCTCCGCCCGCTCGGCCTCGGCCTTATCCTTCTCACGCATGATGAGACGCGTCGCGGCCAGCGCCTTCTCTCGATCGGACTCGGCCTTTTCGACTGCCGCTCGCAAAGCCTCATTCTCCTCCGCGAGCTTCGCCATCGCACCGTCCAACTCCCCTCGCTCCGCACTCAACTCCGCCTTGGCCGCGAGCGCCTCCTCCAGCTCAGCCTTGGCCGCGAGCGCCTCTTCCAGCTCCGCCTTCGTCCGCGCCATCTCCTCTCGCAGCCCGTCGATCGGAACGTACGGGCTGTCGGACGATCGACGGCTGCCAGTCGCACCGGCGTCGTCCGCGCTGGGCGAGTCAAAGGCGCCACGCGCTGCCTTGGGCACGGCACTCGACGACTCCGACGTGCCGTCGTCTCGAGCGGGCGTCTTGCCGCCACGGAGGACTTCGTCCGCGGGGGAGAGCGAATCGGGAGCGGGCGCGATGGCTTCCGGAGCTCGGCGGGTCTTTTGGAAGTTGGCCCGTGGTGGCGGCTCGCTCGGCATCGGTAGCTCCTCTCCAAAATCGCCGAGATCGGCATCTCCATCGAAGCCGAGGGTCGAGCTCTCGATCTTCGGAGCGAGCTTCGGAACGCCGGTGGTCCTGACGCCCGCGCTTGGGCTGGGTTCTTGCCCCGAGGGCGGTGCGCGTGCGGGGGGGGAGGGCACCTCACTGGTGGCGACCCGCTCGCCCTCGAGGCGCGCTGCTGCCTTGGGCCCCTCCTCCTCGTCGTCGCTCTCGTCACCAGCGCCACCATCGACCTTCCGCGCACAGATGCATAAGTCAAGCACAACGGGCGCGCCACCACGCCTGGTGGATGCGAGGGAGAGCGTCATCCGGCGCGGCTCGGTGTCGAGCAAATAGTCGGCCACGTTGATCTCCAGTGCGGCCACCTCCTTGAACACGGTCTTGGTCGTGCCAAAGTCAGGCTTCACGGCGAGCACCGCAATCTTGTACTTCTTCTCCGAGTACCCGGACGCCTTGCCCTTCTTGCTCTCGAAGAGCGTCGCGCGGAACGAGAGCTTCTGGTGGCCCAGCGAGACACCGGAAGCCGCAGACTTGGGCGTCTCAACCTCTTTCGAAGTGTACAACTTGGGCCCACGGCCGCACTGAACGACGATCGTCGATACCGTGAGGAAGCCGGACGGCGAGGCAGGAAGGCCGCTTTCGACAGTCATCTGCGACAATTCGAAGCTGAACTGCTGCTTGGCGCGGCCGGCATGGCGCGCAAAGCTGGGGACTTTCCTGACGAGCATTCGAAAGGCCGACCCGACGCCCCACTTGCAGCCCACGCGACGCGAGTGATCACAAGGCGGCTCCTTGAAGCGGCACTCTTTGAGATGTGCTCGCGTGTGCTCCCTCCGAGTTTACGGGATTTTGTTTGTAATCATCCACAAGACATTTGACGCAGCTCGCCATGATGCATCTCGCCAACTTCACACAATTCCACAAATGTCACAGAGGGACTCAGGTCACAAATTCCCAGTCAGCTCTCCCCTCTCCCACGCCAGACGCCACTCAGGGACTCAGTTGAAATCCCAGCTCCGGGCGCCTGGGGGCTGGGGATGACTGGGGATGAGGATTGTGACTGTACAAATCCCTTACAAATCCCTCCCCTACCCCTTTGGGTAAAATCGCCGCGGAGCCGCTGCACGCCGCATCTCGATCTCGTGCGGAGAGAACCGGAGAAAATAATCACTCGTCCGGCGTTCCGCGACCGCGTGGTCCGTGGACCCGCGTGGTGTAGATCTGCGTGCTGGGAGACCCCCGCCGGCGGTGTGCGCGCTTACAGTGCGCGCGTGCGCGCGCGGAAGCGCGGACGGAAAAGCGCGCTACTTTCCGTATTCGTGTTGTGATCCGGTTCCCGTGTGAACCGTCTCCCGGACTGTCGGAACCGGAACCTCCGCGGGCTCGACTCCGGGCTCCGCTGTCCGGGTCCTGGTCTTCGACAAGAACGAAACGAAAAGCCTAAAGCGGAACCGGGTTCTCCCGTGAGCCGCACCACCATCACAGGCCAGCACCAGCAACTCTACAACAGTACCTCGAGGTCGCAGAGGGCCCCGAACCCTACTCCGCATCGAGCACCACGAGCCGCCCATGGTCGTGCCCAACACGACGCGTTTGGCCACCCTACCCCGGCCCTACTCCGCATCGAGCACCACGAGCCGCCCATGGTCGTGCCCAACACGACGCGTTTGGCCACCCTACCCCGAACCCTACTCCGCATCGAGCACCACGAGCCGCCCATGGTCGTGCCCAACACGACGCGTTTGGCCACCCTACCCCGAACCCTACTCCGCATCGAGCACCACGAGCCGCCCATGGTCGTGCCCAACACGACGCGTTTGGCCACCCTACCCCGAACCCTACTCCGCATCGAGTACCACGAGCCGCCCATGGTCGTGCAGGAAGAGCTGGAGCAACGGCACCACCTTGAGGCTCGGCCCGGCTTCGGCGAGCAGCCGCTTGACGTGCGCGGGCTCGTTGGCTTGGAGCAGCCACTTGGCGCGGTAGACAAAGATCGCGGCGGCGAGGATGGGCAGCAGCTCGAGGTCATCGAATCCGATGATGCGATCCCACAGCAGTAGCGTCTGCTCGACACGACGCTCGACGGGCACGTGCGACGCGAAAAAGCCAAAGGTCGTCAGACGCAATCAGACGCACTCGGAGGCAATCAGAGGCCATCGGCCGCTCCATCAGGTGTACCTGCTCGGCAGGCAGGTATGTCGAGAAGCCCGAGTAGATCCAAGGCAGAGCGACACGCCCCGGACTGAGCTCGAGTCGCAAGAGATGCAGACACACGGCGGGCGCGCACTCCTGCGACAAGTCCTCGATGAGGCGCAAGCAGCGGTCATGAGAGCCAATCGGAGGCCATCAGAGGCCATCAGAGGCCATCAGAGGCCATCAGAGGCCATCAGAGGCCATCAGAGGCCATCAGAGGCCATCAGAGGCCATCAGGCTCTCACCTGCAGTAAATCCTCAAAGAGGCGAAGCAGCGGCAGCAGCGTGCCAGGTGCCGACGAGATCGTCTGCAGCTTGCACCAGTAACGCGCCCACATCTCGCGGAAGCAAAAGTAGAGCTCGGGCGGCTGCGCGTACACAAAGCAGAGAGGGCAGACGTAGTTGGCGAGCCCTTTGCCCGGCGGCATCTCGTTTGGCGGGAAGGCGGCGCGCTGTCCCGCCCGATTGCGTGCAATCACGGGCTGCGGCTTCGGATGGGCACAGCGGCGCGCCACCACTGGGTCGCGGCAGAAGGCAAGCAGAATCTCCTCGACGAGCTCGGAGAAGACGAAGTAGTCTTCCTCGAAGTCGGGCGACGCCGCGTCCTTGCGGATCTGTGCGAGGGGTGCAGACAATCAAGAGGCCATCAAGAGGCCATCACGAGGCCATCACGAGGCCATCACGAGGCCATCCAGAGGCCATCAAGAGGCCATCAAGAGGCCATCAAGAGGCCATCAAGAGGCCATCAAGAGGCCATCAAGAAGCCATCAAGAAGCCATCAAGAAGCCAACTGCGAAGCAACTCCTGACGTACCATGTCGTCGGTGGCGAGGGTGACGCGGTGGATCTCGCGCTGCAGTGCCCCAAAGTAGAGGTAGTCGCGCTCCGTCACCGTGCCCACGCGCAGCGCCGCGAGCCACACCCGCGCGCGCAGCCCCGCCGGAACGCCCTGCCGCGCGAACTGCACCAGGAGCGGTGCGTACCCTATGCTCAGCAGCCGCCGGCCGACGGCGTTGCGTTCCTCCGCAAACCAGCCACGTAGCTCGTCGTCGAGCCCGCTCTGCCGCACCGAGGGCGCCAGCTCCGCGAACCGCTCGCGCAGCTGCGGCAGCTTCGACGTCGACAGCTCAAGTGGGGTAAGGCACCAGCTGCGTGCGCCGCTGCGCGCCTTTGCGAGGTTCGGATGCGGAGTGAGCTCGAGCAGCATGATCAGGTCGTCGGTGCTGAAGAGGCACTTGCACCCCTTGTCCTTTTGTCGCCCGCCGCCGCCGCTCTCGCCGTCGCGGTTCACGCGCATCAGCGGCTGGCCCGTCTGCTCGCAGTGGTGTAGCAGCGTCGCGTGCAGCTGCGCCGCCCACCGGTCGCGGATCGCGCTCACGACGCTGAGCTCCTCGCGCGTGGGCTCCGGCTCGGGCAGCGGCGACGAGCTCGCGCGGAGCGAGCTCGCGGCCGGCGGACGGGCGAGTGAGCGGCCTAGCTGAGCGCCTTCGGCGGCGAGCTCGCGCTCGAGCTTCTTCTCCTGCTCGTACAGGCTGTTGCACAACTGCGCGGCGAGGCCCTGCTCGATGAGCACCGCGCTCAACGCCGGCCCAAAGGCGTCGCGGTAGCGCGGCTTGAGCAGCTCCGCCTTGAGGTCCGCCTTCACCTTCAGCATCGAGACGGCGCCAAAAGATTTGATTGCTGTCGTCATCGAGTTTGGCCCTCCGTGAAGCAGCGTGGCGACGGACGGCCCGGCATCAGTGCAACTAACGCCATACGCACCGTATTGAGCAACAGCGTATTTTTCAGTATTCTTGTCCCGCTTTTTACCGGTACGTATCCGGATATTGCGTACTGTATTGCGTACAATTGTATTGCGAATGACTGCATGACTGCAATTTTCATATCCAGCCCATTCACTTTGAACCTCTTTGTATCATGTCAGTATTGCCGGACCACTTTGAACTTGAAAATGACCAGCTTTTTGTCGAAGTTTACGTGCTCTTTCGGGCCGAAAATCAATTTCGTTTACCCTCGGGCAAGTGGCCCAAAGCTCTCTGTGCAAGGCACGCCCCGTGCCCGACCCCCAACCGACCACCCTCGCCACGGCGCGCTCGAACGCCGGCGCCCTCGCCATCCTCGGTCTGATGGTGGGCTCCTTCTTCCCCGACACGATGTTGGGCATCACCGACGACGCACAGACCTTTTTTGCCGCCGAGGGTCCTTGCAGCAAAGACGTAGGTAGCCTACTCTCGATTGGAGTCTTCTTGGCGACGGCTGGCCTCGTCGTACGGTCGATGGGACTCTTTGGAGAACAGCTTTGGAGCACGATGCGAGAGGGGGTGCAAGACGCAAGTGGGGGCATTCGGGGGCTGTCGCAGCCAGGAGGTGCTCCCTGGAGAGTCTGGCTGGTTGTTCTCCTCAGCTTCAACAGGATGGCAAGCGGTGAGTGCTGTGGTGTACCAAATACGTGCTCCAACTGCGGTGGGCAGACATGTGCACCAGGGCAATATTGCACCTGCTGGTCGTTTTCGGGATGTTGGTCATGTATGGGTGCTTCAATGTGGGGGGGAACCTGCCCGTGTCCGCCGGGATCGTCGCCGCCGTGTCCACAATTCTGCCCATTTTCGCCGCCATCACCGCCATCGCCGCCGCCGTCGCCGCCGTCGCCGCCGTCGCCACCGTCGCCGCCCCCGTTGCTGCCGCCCCCGTTGCTGCCGCCGGCTTCTCCGTGCGCCGTCGACGGCGCGTACACCTTCACCGGGGCGTCGACCTCCTACTTGACGGCCACGTCGCGCACCGGAATCGTGGGCGGGGGGCTCGGCTTCACGCTCTGCACGTGGGTCTACCGCTCGCGGACCAACGATCACTATGATCGCGTCATCGATTTTGGAAATGGTGCGGGGGGGGATAATATCATCGTGGGACACTCGCACAACTCGATGGCATACGGTGTGCTTCATGGTGGCAGTTTGCCAGACCACCTCCAAGCAAACCCGACGTCGTTCCCTGCAAATGTGTGGACTCACGTCGCGGTCGTCCAGTCGCGTGCGAGCCTCACCGATACCTATGGGCCCGCCCAGATCTACTGGAACGGAGCGAGCGTCGCAACGAGCGCGTCGATGCGCTTCCCGCTGCCGGTGAGCCGCTCCAACCTGTACGTGGGCAAAAGCCACTGGGGCGATAATCCCATGTTCATGGGCCAGATGAAGGACCTGCTGGTGTGGGACGCCGCCCTCAGCCCGGCGCAGCTGGATGGCGTGCGGCTCGGCGGCGGCCTGCCGAGCACGCCAGCGCCGCTCATCTCGATGATGCGCACGTGGTGCGGGGCAGCGCCGCCACCATCGCCGCCGCCGCCGCAACCGCCGGCATCGCCGCCGTCGCCGCCGTCGCCGCCGCCGCCGCCGTCGCCGCCGCCGCCGCCGCCCTCGCCGCCGCCGCCCTCGCCGCCGCCATCTCCCCCGCCTCCGCCCTCGCCCTTCACTTACGTACCAAACGTCGGCTCGTGGGCGGCTGGACGCGCTGCGTGCCAGTCTCGCGGCCTCGATCTCGCAAGCATCCATAGCGCCGCGGAGAACGCCGCTGTGCGGGCCATCGTCCCTCAACCCACCACCCTTGCGTGGATCGGTGCAAATGACCTGGCAAGCGAGGGCGCCTGGAGGTGGTCCGACGGCACTGCGTGGGACTATTCCAGCTGGTCTCCTGGTGAGCCAAACGACGGGGGCGGGATCGAAGATTGTGCCATCACTTATGAGTCAGGCCTCTGGAACGATGGGGTTTGTTCGGGGAGCTTGGGCGCCGTGTGCCGCGCGCCACCTCCCCCACCCTCGCCGCCGTCGCCGCCGTCGCCGCCGTCGCCGCCGCCGCCGCCGTCGCCGCCGCCGCCTTCGCCCTCGCCGCCGCCGCCCTCGCCGCCGCCATCTCCCCCGCCTCCGCCCTCGCCCTTCACGTACGTACCAACCGTCGGCTCGTGGGCGGCTGGACGCGCTGCGTGCCAGTCTCTCGGCCTCGATCTCGCAAGCATCCATAGCGCCGCGGAGAACGCCGCTGTGCGGGCCATCGTCCCTCAACCCACCACCCTTGCGTGGATCGGTGCAAATGACCTGGCAAGCGAGGGCGCCTGGAGGTGG
>Ga0210240_101013_pt1 | contig 23119 bp, 29 predicted proteins | sample ChrtobMetP5a_4mM_FD_155463 | JGI IMG/M metagenome (GOLD analysis project Ga0210240, IMG submission 155463) | Chrysochromulina tobin associated microbial communities from unialgal haptophyte culture, Seattle, Washington, United States - P5a_4mM | ecosystem: Host-associated > Algae > Haptophytes >...
CCGAGTGCCCCCCCCCCCTCATCTCCGTTGATTGCCCCCCTCATCAGGTACGTACGCCACTCGGGCGCCCTGTTCCCACTGCCACTGCCCGCGACGGCCCCGCCAGCCCGTGTAACGGCAGTCTGTGCGCGCTTTCGCTTCCTCGGTCGGCTGATGGCGGCGGCATGCCGCGACGGTTTCATCGTACCTCTGCCGCTCTCGATGCACTTTTTGCATTTGGTTCGCGGAGGGTCTCTCTCGTACGCTGCGCTGCCCCCCCCGACAGAAACGGGGGGGCGCCTCTCAGCCTATGCCGCTGTGGTGGGCAGACTCGCCCAGTACGACGCTGCGTGCGCCGCCGGCCAGATCAGCGAGATGGAGCGCCAGCGCAGATACGATCTCGAGGCGGAGGCCGAGTTTGGTCAATCCAAATTAGGCATGTCGATGCCTTTGTCGTTACGCGGAGCTCTCGATCTCGAGGCCTTCGTGTGTCCGCTCACGCAGGTGCGTGTGCCGTCGGGTGCCCATGCGGCGCCGACGAGTCTCGTCAATTGCTTACTGATGAGTCTCGCCGACGAGTCTCGTCAATGGCCTACTGATGGTTGCGTGCGCATCCGATGTGTACCTGTGTGCTCACGCAGACGCCCCTGAGCTATACCGGGAGGGACGAAGACGCCGGTGCCCTTCACACCCCGCGCGAGGTGACCATTCACACCCTGAGCGACTACGTCTCCAAGGTCGCACAGCTGTGGCTCCAGGACGGCGTCGCTCGCCAAGCGGCAGCCTTTCGTGCGGGCATTGAGGACTTGTGCTCGTCGCCCGAGATTCTTCTCGCGCCGTTCACACTGCCCGAGCTCCAGACGATGCTCTGTGGGACCAGCACGATTGCCCCTTGGTCGGAGGCCGAGCTGCGTGCCGCGCTCCAGCCGGCGGCTCCGTACACGAGAGAGTCTCCCACGTGCGCGCTTCCCCCGAGTGCCTCTGATGGCCCCTGATGGCCCCTGATGGCCACTGATGGCCGCTGATGGCCGCCGATGGCCGCCGATGGCCGCTGATTGGCCATCGCCCCTCTTGATTCCTTCCGCATCAGGTACGCGTTGCTCGTGTCAGAGCTCATGAGGATGGACGAGGCGGGTAGGGCGAAGTTCCTCACCTTTGTCTCCGCGTGCCCGCACCTGCCGCCCGTTGGGCTCAAGGCCCTCGCCATCTCGGTGATTGCACTTGATTGCACTTGATTGCACTGATTGTAATTGATTGTAATTGATTGCCCGCACGCCGCACCTGCCGCCCGTTGAGCTCAAGGCCCTCGCCATCTCGGTGAAACATGTCGATTCGTTCTCCGTGGCCTCGGCTTGCCCTTGAGTGCGTCTGAGTGCGTCTGATGACGCTCTTCATCAGGTGCACCGCCTCGAGTCGATTGGGCTTCGATGGTCTCGCTGCCCCGACGACACACCGCCTGCTGGGCGCGAGCTGCACTCGGCTGCGCTCGCGATGGCGCTACGCCATCAGAGCACATTCACGCTCGAAGAGCTGCGCCGCCACGGCGTGCGTGATCTGCATGCGGACGATTTCGTCAAAGTTAAGTTCACGAGCCCCGCCGACCTAACCGCTGCGGCAACGGACGCACCAGACGCAGGGGGGTGCCCCGGAGACGCCCGCGGCGGCGCGGCGGTTACGACAGTCGGCTACTACCGGCCATGTGACACGCCTACGCCCACCTCCCACACGTGCACGGCGACACTGAGCCTCCCTGAATACACGAGCGCCGAGGCATTGCATGCTGGGCTTCAGGAAGCCTTTGCCAACATGGAGAAGGGCGGGCTGCATGAACAGACCCATCGCTGAGGACTCCTCACATGGCCACTCACATGGCCCCCCACATGGCCCCTCACATGGCCCCTCACATGGTCACTAGACGCCTCGCTGAGGGGCCTTGCACGGGGCGGATTCAAGGGCGGCGGTTAGGTGGCAGTTACGGCCAGTGGTTATGATGGGATGGGAAAAGGGGAGGGATAGGGGAGGGGGGTGTGGGGGGGAAATCCGGGGCTAGCGGGGGCGACTGACTCGACGTTCGTGAGTTGGGACGGCAGGTAGGACGGCAGCGTCACTGCCAGCTCACACAACCGAGCGGCGGTTCTGAACCGCAAATAGCTGTGTGTGTGACTCGACGCGGGTAGATACGTGTGTGTGCCGCGCGCGTGATCACGCCGTTTCGTGCATCGCACCGGTGCCTGCGGGGCTGGGGCCCGCGTCGACGCGGCGTGCTCAATCGACAAGTGATGGGCGAGGGCCGAGGCTGCCGCGGCCGGGAGCGCGGACTTGGCACCCTCTATGCGCTATGGCGCCGTGTGTGGTCTGTGGAAAGCCTGAGAATGGTGCGATGTGAAATGATCGGTGTCCGCGCGTCTGGCATCGATGATTCGTCTAATTCACTGTGTGTCGTGTGGCCTCTCTCACTGTCTTGACTCACTGTCGCGTACACGCAGCGATAACATGACAGTATCTTAGCCACCGCGCGGCCATTCACCCCACACAGCGGCACTTTCGCTGCGCCGCGCGCGCTCTGTCGTCTCTCTCTTTCTCTCTCTGGGCAACTATCGTGGAGAGCAACGAACAGAAGGGTCGCTCACACGAAGCCGGCCGCCGCAAGCAACGTGTCGAGCTCGGCCTCTTTGAGCGTCGCCGCCTTGCCGGCTTTGGTGAGGGCCGCCTTGATTGTAGCCGTCTTGGCCGCGATGTCCGCTGCCTCCGCCTTCGCCGCTGACTTGGCGATGCGGTCGGCCATCACAACCTCCGCCTTTGCCTTCTGCGCCTGCTTCTGTGCGAGCTGCTCGGGTGTGTAGACGCGCTGTGGGATCTCCACCGACGCTTCCTCGTCCATCGCATCCGCATCATCACCTTCAGCCTCGTCGCCTGCCTCGTCCTCCGCCCCCTCATCGTTCTGCGCACCAGCCTCCTCCTCCTCCTCCTCCTTGTCCTCCTTGCCCTCCTCTTCCTCCCCCTGCTTCTTCTCCTCCTTCTTCTTCTTCTCCTTCTTCGGGGCCGGGGCCATGAGGGCTGCGAGCGCTGCTGCCGCCGCCGCCTTCTTATCCTTCGAAGCGCTGCCGCTTTGCAGGCCAGCTCCAGCGTCGCCCGCCGCCTTCGCCAACTTGGCAGACTTCGCGTTGAGCGCGTCCTCCGCCGCCTTCTTCGCGGCTTCGCGCGCAGCGCGGGCATCATTCTTCTCCGCGCGCGCAGCCATAGCAGCGGCGTGGACACTTGCATCCGCTTGGCGGGACTTCATGCCCGCAGCGCCACCACCGCCCGATCCTTCCGCGGCCGCCTTGGCCGCATTGCGCTCGCGCGCCATCGCCGACTTCTGGGCGTTGCCACCACCCATGGTCACAGCGCCGACGGCCTTTCCTCAAGCTTGTCGTGCACGGAGGGGCGGCCTCGTCGATCGCGCGATTCGACTTCGCGTCGCAGCGAGCCTTTTGATGCGAAACCTCGCGCCTTTGCGGTCTCGGAGCTCCACCGGGAGATTACCCCTTGGTCACAAAAACTGATGCATGGTGAGAGAGAGAGCATCGACCATCGTGGGATTTTCATCCCGCACACCCCTCCCGCCAGCAAAGTAACGCATGTTCTCGACCGGAGCCCGTCCTCGACGCTCGAGTCCTGTGGTAAGCCCCGTAATCCCAGTGGACCGCCGTCGTGCACGTGTGTGCCCACCGAAATCCGAATCGTAGAAACTTAGCTGAGAAACTAGAATCGTATTGCAATTAATTGCAATCGACTATCGTGTATCGTAGTGTATCGAGGCGCGCTGCGCGAGCCCGCGTGGCCGCGTGAAAGGCTCCACCAGGGCGGGGGACTCAGGTGTCATATCGAGAACGCTGTGCCCAAACGGTGAGTACGGGTGGACGGAAGTTCGGACGGACGAAGACGTCGCGGCCAAAACGCGAGTAAAACGCGAGCGGGGCGGTCCGTGAGGCCACGCGCGGGAGAGGACTCGACCACATGTGATCGGAGAGGCATACTGTGTACTATCTTGTACGCATCAGGGCGGTGGGCATCTCCGCACGATCTTCAAGTCCCTAGGCGGCGGGCATCTCGGGCAGCGCGAGTGTCGCACCTTCATCACTGCCGCTCGCCGCCGCTTGGTACCGGCGGAGGAAGAGGGAACGGTCGACCACCTCCGCGTGCACGCGCGCCTGGTACGTGGCCACGATGTGCGGCCACGCCGTATTCAGCTGCGAGATCTTCTCATCCACGGCCAAGGCATGCTCGAGCACGCGATCGACGAAGGCGGCGGCGAGCTGCGCGGGCGGAGATTGGATCTCCCGTGAGGACGTACCGGAAAGAGCGCCGTCACGAGCGCCGGCGGACGCGGGCGCGTGCGCGGGCGCGCCAGCAGCATGGCGCGCGGCGCTCGTGACGGCGCTCGTGACGGAGGCACCACTTCCTCCGGCACGAGCGCCGTCTCGAGCGCCGGCGCCTGTGTCGGTCGGCCCGTCGAAGATGCTCATTGCATGCAGTAACGGCAGCGGCGCATGCCTTGCATGCAATGTGTTGCGGGCCATCGAGTAGAGGCGCTTGAGACGGCGCCACTCGCCCTCGGCGGCCTCGCGCTCATCTCGCGTGATTTCGGCGCCGTTGAGAGAGCGGAGGAGCGGCATAGTTGCGGTGCAGAGGGATCGGAAGTGTGCATGCGTCACCTGATGAGGGAGGCCATCAGCATGCCATCAGACTCAATTAGGCTGATGGGGTGCAGAGGGAGAGGAAGTGTGCATGCGTCACCACGGGGTTGCAATCAGACTCAATTAGGGATCGGAAGTGTGCATGCGTCACCACGGGGTTGCCCTCGACGGAGACGCGAAGCGTGGTGACGCCAGGCACGCATGCAAAGGAGTGGAGCTGATGAAGCGAGTGGAGCTCTGTGTGCTCGAGATGCAGCTCGCGTAACCGCCGGAGCGACCGGAGCTTGGGGAAGGCCGTTCGCGCGAGTCGCTCGAATGGAAGAAAAGAGAAGCTCACCCCCACAGCGTCGGCGAAGCGCGGCGCCGTCTCGAGCGCATCGGCGGCCTCGCCGTATGCATGCAGCCACACGCCCCCTCCCGCCATCTCGGTCATCTCGATTTGGCCACGCTCCTCCCGTGACGAACCCCGTGACGCACCTCCCGCCATCTCGGTCGTCTCGATTTGGCCACGCTCCTCCCGTGACGAACCCCGTGATGAACCCTCGCCGACGGTCTGAGCGGCGCTGCTGCTGCTGCTGCCCGGCGGTGGCAAGGCGCCGTACTGGGCACCCGTGTGCGAACCTGCGCCGCCGCCGCCGCCGCCGCCGCCGCCGCCGCCCACGCCACCGCCGCCACCACCGCCAACGCCGCCGCCGTCGCCACCAGCGCCGCCGCCACAGGCGCCGCCACCAGCGCCGCCGCCATACCCAGCATACCGGCCCTGCGAGAGAGGCGCTCGAGACGGCGCTGGTGCCGCGACCGGCGCCGTGGTGGGCGCCCCACCTCTTTCAGCGCTGCTCTGGCCGATCTCGAGCGCTCGAGCTCGAAGGGCGGCAGCGGCGGCGGCGCGTCCGGCTGCGGCGGCGCCGATGCCGCCAGCGGCACTGGTGTGCGGAGCTACCGCTGACTGATCAGCCGCTGACGGTGCGCCAAGCGGGCGTGAGGGTGGCTGCGGCGGCTGCGGCGCCCGCGACGACGTCGGGGCGCCACCGGCAGCTTCGAGCGCCGTCGCGGGCGCCGACGCGGCTGGCGCGGGGTGGTGCAACGACTGCCTGAGCCCAACAGTCACGTCACCCGTCCTCTCTTGATGGCCTCTGATTGCATCCTGATCGCCTCTGATTGCGTCGCCCGTCCTCTCTTGCTGATCACGGGGGGTGGGTGATGGCACCGGTGGCTTCTCGGCCTCGCGAGCCATAGCATACGCCTGTGGCGCAATCGGACGCAATCAGACGCAATCGGACGCAATCGGACGCAATCGGACGCAATCGGACGCAATCGGACGCAATCAGACGCAATCAGACGCAATCGGAGCCATGGCCTGTGGCGCAATCAGCGGTCCTCAGTGGTCTTTGGAGGCCATCAGGACGCAATCGGCGGTCATCAGGACGCAATCAGAGGCCATCAGCGCGCCTGTGCCGCCCGTCGGTCGTCCTCGGAGACGCGCCGTAAGTCGAGATGGCGAAGGGAACGGCCGATGCACAGGATTGCGTGCCGGTATGACGCGTCCGACGCGACCGGGTTTCCGTCGAGCGCGAGCTCATGCAACCCTGCGGCGGCCTGCACGCACGGGACGCTCGCGATTAATCATGACGCAATCAGAACGCACTCAGAACGCACTCAGAACTCAATCACTACGCACTCAGGATGCAATCCGTGCGCACTCAGGACGCACTCAGGACGCAATCAGGACGCAATCAGCGTACTTGCAGGCACGAGACGCTCGCGAGCGTGTTGATGGCGTTGTAGGAGAGAAATAGGCGTTGCAGCGCCGGCAGCGCCTCCACTCCCGCCACCGACGTGATCAAGTTTCGTCGCAAGTTGAGCTCGGCCAGCGAGGTGAGGCCGGCGAGCCGGCGCGCCTCGAGGTGCGCGATCTGGTTGCCCGCGAGATTGAGCACGCGCAGCTCGGAGAGGGAGCCATCATCAGGGGCCATAATCAGATTCGTCACATCAGGGGTCAATCAGATTCGTCACCTGGTTGCCCGCGAGATTGAGCACGCGCAGCTCGGAGAGGGTCGACAAGCCGTCGATGGCTCCGATCTGATGGCAATGCATGCCGAGCTTCGTCAACGCCTCGAGGCGCGCTTAGGGGCAACCAGGCGGCGCAATCAGGGGCGATCCACGTACTTCATCAAGCGCAATCAAGAGCTCTCCAGGTGCAATCTGGGGCGATCCACGTACTTCATCAAGCGCAATCAAGAGCGTGCAATCTGGGGCGATCCACGTACTTCATCAAGGGCAATCAAGAGCTCTCCAGGTGCAATCTGGGTCGATCCACCTACCTGGTTGCAGTGCAGGTCGAGCACGTCGAGCTTCGTCAGCTTCTCGAGGCGCTCGATGGCCCGGATGGCATTCTTGCCGAGCATGAGCACACGGAGCGAGGGGACTCCTTCGAGGCCCGAGATGCTCGAAATCCGGTTGTTGTACCTGATGAGAGAGGCACTCAAGAGGGTGCTCAGTGTGTGCTCAGAGGGTGCTCAGAGGGGCACTCAGAGGGCACTCAAGGAGGCAGTCAAGGAGGCAGTCGTGTGCGCACAGGTCGAGGAAGATGAGGTACGGCAGCGTGTGGAGGTTGCTGATCTCGGCGATTGCGTTGTTCTGGTAGTTGAGCAGCCGAAGCCTCTCCTCGCCTTGCAGTAAGGGGCACGCAGTGAGACCTCGACGATCGAGATTAAGGCGCTCAGGGCTGGCGAGGCGCTCGGCTTGTGAACGCGATACTACCGATGCGACTGGCGCCCCGCCGCCGATGCCCGTGCCGCCGCCGAGGCCGCCGCCGCCGCCGCCGCCGCCGCCAGTGCCGCCGACGCCGACGCCGACGCCGACGCCAGCGCTGCCGCTGCCGCCGCCGCCGCCAGCGCTGCCCCCAGCGCCGCCGCCAGCGCCGCCCCCAGCGCCGCCGCCAGTGCCGGCGGGCCCAGCCCCGACGTGTTCGTGGGTGCCCGTCAAGCCGAGGCTTGCCGCAGTTGTGGCCGTCGTCGCTCGATCTACGCCTGCTGTGACGCTTGCCGAAGCCGGACGCGCCGGAAGGCCGAGAGTCGCCGCGCCCGCTGCCGCAGCGGGCAGCTCGGGGTCGGCGAAGCTGCTCTGGAATGGCGGGCGTATCCACGAGGCGGCCGGTGCCGCCGCCATGGTGCCTACAGCGCTCGCGCCGCGCAGCGATCCGGGTGCGGCAGAGCTTGCGCTCGATGGCCTCATGCTCAGACCACGTGACGCGCTCCCGTTGGAAGCGCAGCCAGTCAGCGGAGCCGCACGGTAGAGCGGCGTCACCACGGAGCCCTGCTGCAGCGGCTGCTGCTGTGAGACCAGGCCGCCTGCTGAGGAGGGTCGGCCGCCTGGCCGCACGCCGCTGGGCACGACCGTCGTCGTCGTGCCCTGCACCTGTCGATGGATGGTGGTCTCTGCGAGCCGGTTGAGCAGTGCGAGCGTGCGAGCGTCAAACTTGCCGGCCGACGTCAGCACAGCTGGACTGGCGGGCTTGGCGATACCGCCGCCGCTCGTGGCGTTGCCATTCGTGGCGCGCATTCTCAGCCTTCTCAGCGAGCGAAACCTCCCTATAATCACTGTGTGAAGAGTGGGTAGATTTGCATTCTCATGCTGCGAGCCTCGCCCCTGTCGAGGTCAAGCAGAAGAAGGGATGTTTGGATTTTGAGAGATGGTACAGTAGAAACATTTTTCAGCTCGTGCGTGTGGTGCTGTGGTGACGGCATGACGGCGCGTCACACACCTATTATAAGCGCTCTCGTTCGCTCGGCTTTCATATCGCGACTCAGGCCGTGGCCCACCGCTCGTTGATGAGCCAGCCGATGCCCCTTGACACGAGTGAGAGCTTGAGCGACGTATGATCCTCGCCGGCGATCTCGACCGCGCCTTCCACGACGAGCCCCCGAGCACGGAGTACGGCCGCGAGCTGGTGGGATGCCTCTGGAATGCCGCGGTGCACGTTCGCGCGCAGCGAGGTCCACTGCGTGGCGGGTGCGTCGGGCGGCGGCGGTGGCTCCCTCTCGCGCTCGCCGTAGGCGACGAAGACGCCCGCAGGTTGCGCCGCGCCCGAATGACTGCTGATTGCTGCTGATGACTGCTGATGGCGGCTGAAGACGCCCGCAGGTCGCACCGCGCCCGAGGCGTCGTGTTGGGCATGGTGAGCGCCGTGTTGGACCGGTCGCACCGCGCCCGAGGCGTCGATGAGCGCCGTGTTGGGCGTGGTGAGCGCCGTGTTGGGCGTGGTGAGCCACTCGAGCAGCTCCGGATCGAAAGGCACGGAGGGTGAGCCAAGGACGTAGGCGTCGAGTACGTGGTGCGGGGCACGGAGGAGCACCTGCAGCCGTCATCAGACGCCATCAGACGTCACAAGCCGTCATCAACAATCCTCTGCCGTCATCAACCGTCATCAGCCGTCATCAGCAACAATCAGCAGTCATCAGCAGTCATCAGTGGGCGTAGGAGCACCTGCAGCGCGAGGGTGGCCGTGTACGAGGCGCCGAGCAGCGCTCGCCGCGCCGGTGGCACACGCAGCCCAAGCAGCTCTCCCTCCACATGAGGGAAGATGGACGTCGCAAAAGCGGAGGCGAGCCGCGCCGCGTGGGCGTTGAGGGCGTGGCCGGGCGTGATGGCAGCATGGTCGTACGGCGGATAGTCGCGACGACGCAGCGCCCGTAGCGCGGGGGCGTCCCATCCGCGCGCGTTCGCGCCGTACGCCTCCCGCGCATGGCCAACGCCGACGACGCAAAGCCTGCGATAGCGTGCCTCTGGTGCAGCCTCCGGCGCCGACGCGAAATAGCCCGAGCCGCTGTAGGCGTGCAAGGCGGCCGCGCCAAAGAGGGACGGCTCAGGATCCAGCACGTACAGAATGAGCAAGCTCTCGTCCGGCGAAGCTGTGGTTGCTGGCGCGATGGACAGGTCGAGCTCGAGCTCAGGCACTGTGCCATCGCCGGGAAGCACGAACCGATGCCGCTCCACGCGCGCGAGGCCGCATGGCATGGCGTCGTCGAAAGCGCGACGATTTCGGCGAACGCGCGAAACTGCGACGGCGATGAGCACGGCGGCGACGGCGGCGACGCCAGCGCAACACAAATCGGTGCTCGGCATTCGCCGTGCGGAATTCCGGGGCTATTAGTGGGCTATCCGCGCGAAGAAGGTGATCAACTTTTTCTCGAACCTCTACCTCCTGGAGGCCCACGCCCCTCCTCCGTTGTCATGTGTGTGAAAAAATTGTGAAAATAGTCCTCACGTCGTGTCGTCGCGATGGATGGCGGCGATGAAAGCGCGGTGGGTGCAGCCGACGCCGGCGCGTCCGCTTGCCAGCCGTGCGGCGCGCCAGCGCCGGCCAAGCCGCGCAAGCGCATGCGACCATGGGAGGAGCCGGGCTTCCGCTGCCCGTACCTCGATACCATCAATCGGATGATCCTCGACTTTGACTTTGAGAAGGCATGCTCGGTGACGGGCCATGATTTCAACGTGTATGCGTGCCTCGTGTGCGGCAAGTTCTTCCAGGGCCGCGGAACGCACACACAGGCGTACACGCACTCGCTGCAGGAGAGCCACCACGTGTACATGAATCTGCAGGATGGCCGCACATACTGCCTGCCCGATGGCTACGAGGTCGTGGACTCGTCGCTGCGCGATATCCAGAACATGCTCGACCCCAAGTTCACCATGGCGTCGATTGACACGCTCGACCGTGTGCCCGTCTACGCGCGCGGGGTCGACGGTTCCGACTACATGCCCGGGTTGATCGGCCTCAACAACATCCGACACACGGACTACATGAACGTCGTCCTACAGGCGCTGGCACGCGTGCCGCCGCTGCGCGACTTCTTCCTGCTGCCCGAGAACTACGCGCACATCAAGTCGCCGCTCGTGCTCGAGTTTGGCGCGCTCATGCGCAAGATGTGGTCGCCGCACAACTTCAAGGGGCAGGTGTCGCCTCACGAGCTGCTGCAGGCCATCATGCATGTCAGTGGCAATCGGTTCAAGATCGGCACGCAGGCCGACCCTATGGAGTTCCTCACGTGGCTGCTCAATGCGCTGCACACCGACCTCGGCGGCACGCGCAAGCGCGGCTCGTCCATTGTCCACCGTGCCCTGCAAGGCACCGTGCGTGTGTCGACCCTCACGGCGGAGGCGGCGGCGGCGGCGGCGAGCTCACAAGAAGCCGTGCATGCGGAGACGAGCGAGGTGCCCTTTTTATACCTAACGGTCGACGTGCCCGCCGCGCCGCTCTTCAGGGACGCTCTCGAGCGGAACATCCTTCCACAGGTGCATGCGAGTGCATGCGATTCGAGTGCGAGTGCATGCGGTTGAGTGATGTTGAGTGCGATTGAGTGTCTCTGCTGAGTGGCTTGCCTCGTCTGAGCCGTGTTCCATGCCACCTGCGCATCTGAGTGCATGCTGATTGCCTCCCTCATCACGTGCTCCATGCCACCTGCACATCTGCGGCCTGCGCATATGCTCTATGCTCCAAGGTGCATCTCTGATTGCATGCTGATTGCATTCTGATTGCCTCCCTCATCAGGTGCCTCTCATCACATGCCTCTCAAAGTTCGACGGGCACACGACGCAAGAGATGATGAACGGCGACCAGCGCAGGTACAAGCTCACTCGGCTGCCCAAGTACCTGATCGTGCATATCAAGCGCTTCTCCAAGAACACGCAGCAAGAGATTGAGAAGAACCCTACGATCGTCAACTTCCCAGTGCGTAGCACGCTCGGCGGCGTCTCGAAGTGCTTTTGAGTGCATCTCTGAGTGCACGAGTGCATGCTGATTGCCTCCCTCATCAGGTCCGCAACCTCGAGATGGCTAACTTCACCGAGCTCGCGCCCGACGCGTGCGGCACCCCCACCAAGTTCCATCTGATGTGCTCCATACAGCATGACGGCCTACCGGAGGCTGGCTCGTACCGCGGCTTTGTGCACTTTCGCGCCAACGACGCGTGGTACGAGGTGCAAGACTTGCATGTGAACGGCGTGCACCCGCAGCTCATCTCCGTCTCTGAGTCGTACATCCAGGTGTGGCGCGCCGCCGATGACTGAGATCAGTCGAGGTCAATGGATGCCAGTGCCACGGCGCCGTCGCCGTCGCACGCCCAGACGCCCGCACACGTGGCACGCGCGTCTCGACTCTCGCGTCACGTCATATTCACGTCACGCCACGGTGTCGCTGCAGTCGAGGGCGGGCAGCACGTCACGCATCCTCGCGCTACAGCGTACACGGTTAGTTCGCTCGTGTTTCGTGTCTAGCACGGCACCGCGCGGGGAAGCGTTCCGCGGCGGCCTTGGTCGTTAATATATAACGCTTCTTTTTACCTCTTTTGGCGGGGGGGCGCAGTCCCGACGCGGTCCGCACAGATCGCTCACGCGCCACGGGCGGATCGGACGGATGCGCGCACCGATACCTTTCTTGGAGCTTGGACGAAGCTTATCTAAGGCAGCGCCGGAACAGCGCCGGCACGGTTCCGGCGGCCCCCGGGGGGCCTTTCGAGGAACAGTACACGCGAGTCGGGCGAGGTTTCTGACGCCGAGTCGCACAACCGCCATGCCGTGCTATCGTACCCGCCCGGGAAACCGACTCGCTCTGTGGCGGTCGGACGCCACACACGTCTCTGTACCATACGGCCATCGGTTCTGAGCGTTATTCCGAGCGCTCGTCTAAACGCGTGGCCGGGGAAAGCGGCGCACCGTCGTCCGGCGCCCTGCTGGAACTCTCAAACGGCTCGCAAGGCACGTAATAGAGGTCGAAGTTGTGCTTCTCGATATGGAAGGTCGTGAGCACCTCGAAGAGCGTCATCTCGGGCCGAAGCTTCGTCAGAAGCCTCTGCCCGTTCGCGCTCGGGGGTTCCAAACTGGGCACTGCCACGTGGACGTCGAATTGTCTCGGGAGTTTGGCGCCGAGTTGCTCGACAGAAGGTAGCTGCGCGTGCTGCGGGCTCAGATTATGGCACAGGAACTTGTGCACGTGGTCGATGGTGGCATCTCGCGAGACGCATACAAAGTCACGCACGAGCCGCTCCACCCGTCCGCGGTGTTCGGGGTGCGGCTGCAGTCGAAAGCCCACCTCGGTCGGTCGTGGTATGAGCTGAAGTCGCGACTGCGCAGCCTCGACCGCAGATCGCTGGGCCTCACTCTGGGACCCCGGCGAGGGCAAAGAGCTCTTGCGATGCACCACGTTGGCGCCGGGACGGCCGCCAGTGCGTGCGCTGCTGGTGCCGCCCGTCGAGATGCCGCCCGTCGCGGCGCCTTTCGATCGACTTCCGCGCCCTTCGAAGGCCCAATTCTCATAGTCCTGGGTCCCAATCTGGTCGCCATCGCCCGAGTTGGACTCATCATCGTCTTCGCCCTCGTCCGACTCCTCGTCCTCGTCCTCGTAGTCCTCCTCCTCCTCCTCGTCCTCGTCGTCGTCGTCGTACGCGTCCGACTCCTCCACCGCCGCGCGCTGCAACTGCTCGACCACAGCCTGATCAACGGACCGCTGATGACGGGTCTCATCCGCGGCTCTCATCGCATCATTGCGGCCCCGGCTCACGCCGGCGCCGGCGCCGCGCCCGCTCGCACCGCGCGCCGTTCTGCTGCTGCTCGTAGCTTCATACTCCACCGCCGGCGGCTCCTGCTCACGCGATGCGGCCACAAGAGCGCGCTGGCGCTCGAGCACCTTCTCAATGTTGGCGAGATGCGCCTCAGCCATATTGCGATTGGAGGCGAGCATCTCGGCCTCCTCGTCGGCCTCGAAGGCGTCTAGGTCGGGGTACAGCTTCGCGATCAGCCGTTTCATACTCGGGTCTGGACGCAGGCTGCGCCGCGTCGCGATTGGCTTTCGACAGGACGGGCACTGCTTCTGCGCCTGACGCTGACACTTTTCGATGCAGTCCTTGCAGAAGCGGTGCAGGCACTCGGTGGCCACCGGATCGCGCATCAGTCGCAGGCAGATGGGGCAGCGAAGCTCCACATTGAGCGCCGCAATGTCCACGCTGCTCATCTCGTCACACGTGTATCGTGGGTTAACAGCGCGGTACTGATCGCGGTTGATCTCGAGTGGCCGTTTGCGTCCGCGGGCGCCGCGAGGTCCAGGAAGCGGCAGGCCGCTCGAAAGAGGCTCGAAGGCTGACATTCCGTCCGAGCGCGAGCACTTCGATAGCGTCGCGGCCCTTCTTGCGTTGCGCTTCGCAAGTTGCATGTGTGTTCACAGGCATGGAGCGTTTCTTTCTGAAAAAACATCGAGGCATACGTTACGGATAGGTGACGCGGTTAATCCCGCGCTCACCTTTCCACCTCATGGACACCAGGATCCACACCCCAGCCTGCCTGATCCAACGGCCAGAATGCAACTGTGATCTGTGTACCTGGATCCGCGGCCACGGCTATACCGCGGACATGCCGAGAGGCGAGAGCCGCCCGCGCCACCACACGCTGCCAAAGAGGCAACGCGCCGGCCGCGCTCAGGAGCGCGCCGCGTGCTCACTCGCCCACGCTCAGGCTGAGAGGCTGCACGAGCAAGGTCATGCCCTGGTTGCGCGTCGGCAGCTTCTGGATGGCCCGCAGCGTCTCCCAATTCGCCTTGGCATCTGGATGGGTACCGAGCTCGACGAGAGCGAAGACCGTATGGTCGTGAGCCTAGTGCACATTCCACAGGTAGGTTTGATTGAGGGGTACGGGTTGGAAGCAGAAGAGCCCTCAGAGGCACTTGAGGGAAATCATGAGGCACTCGAGATATGCAATCAAGACGCAATCGAGGGGCACTCAGAGGCCGTCAGCGGGCACTTCATCAGAGGCTCGTCATCAGAGGCTCGTCACTCCTTCACGCGTACCCAATGAGTTGCAGGCCCGTCTCCCAAGTACACAAACCAGTCTGGGCCGGCACCCCCGCCTGCCCAGCCAACCATGCCCTGGGTCATAATGGGCCCGTGGCATCCGCAATTGGGATCGTGCGCGGGGCACGCTCGCGACTTATCCACAGAGACCCCTGACGGGCAGGTGCCCTTGACGACGCGTGAACGCGTCTGACCAGCACGGCACGCGATGCGCCCCTGGATCAAAAAGGCGGCCTCGACACGATAGAGCTCGCCTGTGCACTTGGCTGCCGCCGACTCTTGCAAGAAGCGCACACTCTCGGTGGAATGCTGTGGAAGGAGCCGGAGGGTGAGGCTGCGCTTCGTCTCGCCCCATGCCGTCGCGGTGAAGCTCAGGTGCACTTGAGAGAGCTCCGTGGCTGCCGCCTCAAGTTCCCTGGGCACCACCACGGGCACATCGGCGGCGGCGGCGGCGGCGACGGCGGCCGCATCCTCTTTCACCGCGTCAGGGGGCTCCAAAATCAGGCCTCCATCGGGGGGTTGCAGAGGCAGATCGAGGAGCTTTGCTTCCTTTCCCTCCTCTGCATGCACGGGCAGCCCATGGGCTGGCTCCTGCACGTTGGCCTGCGGCTTTGCCAGCTGTGTAAGCTTTTCTAACCTCCTCGTCTTCTTCGAGGCAGCCTCCGCCTCGCCGTGCGAAGCGCTCTCCGTGGCGATGTTCAGCGCCCACCGTGACATGAAACCAAAGACAAGCGTGGCCGCGACCATGATTTGTAAGATTAGCACGGTGTGGCTCGTGCAGCTCTGCCTCGGCTTGGCCGACCGGAAGGGCAGAACCGACGGCTTGGCCGGCCGCAAGAAGACGTCAGCCGACGGCATTATCGGCCGCAAGAAGTATTAGATGACGCTGCCGATTAGGATGTGTGAATATAACACCGGCACATCAATTCCGATATCATGGAAAGTCGATATGTAATTCAGGTGCTGTGGCGACGGCCGACGGCCGAGGGCCGAGGCGCGACGCCGAGCTGGTGCTCGTCGACAGTCCACTTGGCGAGTCTCTATACGCGGCTACGTGGCGGGGGCACTCCGCCCGATCGCGGCCATTGGACGAAATCCTCCTATGGCGGCGGCGCCGAGACCAACGTCGCCAGGTGGGATGGCACCGCGGCCATAGGAGCCGTGCCGTCCTCCTCGTCCTCGTCCTCGCCCCCACCCTCCTCCTCTTCACTGTCGTCCTCATCGACACTTTCCCCACTCCCCCAGCCACTCTCGTAGCTCTCCCCACTCTCGCCCTCTCCCTCGTCCTCGCCGTCCTCGTCGTCCTCCGCCTGCGCGGCTATCATCGGCATGCTGCTGCTCAGGCTCGCCTCCGTGATCAGAAGCGCTATGGTGAGGCCGAGCACTCTCCCCTTTGACGAGAGCGCTCGGCTCGTCCTCTCCAGGTCGACAAGAAACGGCTGCTCCCGCCCGAAGTTCATTTGAACCATTTGATGGCTGTCGATGCCGACCGTAGGGAAAAGGTCATGGAGGTGCACCTGTCCATATGCATCCCCGAGAAGTGTGAGCGCCGCCTGGTCGATGACGGGACCTTGCGGGATGGCAGCTGGCCATGAGGCCAGCGTTCGCAACGCCCTCGGCTGCACGCTCGAAGCGCCGTGATGGTCACTTGCATGCGGCGCCCTCGGCTGCACGCCAAAAGCGCCGTGATGGTCACTTGCATGCGGAGCCCTCGGCTGCACGCCAAACGCGCCGTGATGGTCACTTGCATGCGGAGCCCTCGGCTGCACGCCAAAAGCGGGTCCGAGGAAACGACCGTTGACGGTGAAGAAGCACTGCATCGTGGGCAGATGCAGTCCGCACCCGACGACGTCGTTCGCGCCAAAACGTGGACCATAACGGTGATGACTGACCCCGGTGCTTTCATACAGGAAGCCGTCATCGCCGTGATAGCCTAACGAGTGGCGGTCCCAGCCGCACTGCTTGCCGTGTAGTTTGAAGGCGGCGGTGGAGAGGCCGACAGAGACGCACGGCTCCGCGTGGGACGGTTCCGACGGCGCGAGCTCGTTCAGTGGAGCATCCTTCACTGACACCTCGAAGTAAACCGTGTCAGAGACGACGACCTGTGAGACGACCGGGGGGGGCGGCAGCGTGCGCGCAGAGGATGAGGGCGCCGAGCCGGATGGTGCCGCGCGCGCCCGCACGGCGACAAACGGCGCGCAGAGGGGAAGCGGGGCGTCGGTGCGGACGGCCCGGTCTCCGCCGAGCCGTCCGGTGAAGCGCGCCGTCAGCCCGTTGGTTGTCAGCTCGTGCTCTTTCGCATTGGAAGTGAGAGAGGTCGGAGGCGGAGCCCAGTGCGCTTGGAGTACTTTGCGCCAGGTCGTTTCAGAAGGTAAGGTGCCGCCGCAGGTGTCTAAGGGCGCACCCACTTGGTCTTCATCCAGCCCGAGTCGGATGCAGGCGTGCGCTCGCCACACGTTCTCTGCAGAGCTTTGCAGAACGTCTGCGAATCGATGCGAGACGGCCGCTAAGGAAGCCACGTCGCGCAGGTCGACACGCAAGAAGAGCAGCCACAAGACCTCATCCGACAAGTCAACAAGGCCCGTTGTATCGAGCTCCTCGCATGCCTGACATAACATGCCTGACATGTTCGATGTTGAGAGAGCCCGCCCCCGTCTCCTCGACGTCTTCTTGGCGTCGAGCTCGGCGAGCTTGACCCGCATGTTCTTGAGCTCGTCATGCACAAAATTGAGCTCCGCCTGCTCGGCCGCGAGGACCTTCATCGCCTCGGCGTGTGCCATCGCGATCGCGAGCTGCGCCGACATGGGGGCGACGCCCCCTGCAACGCGGGACTATAACTCCCTCCGCTTCGCTGTGAGGGCGACCGCCATGTGGGAACTTTCAGGGGGCGTCGTAGAAAACTTGGGGTGACACCTATGATGAAAAGCTCCACGAACGGCGTCCCCCCACCCCCCCCCCCCCCCCCCCCTCCCCCTCCCATGTGTAACGGCCGTAGGCGCCGTACCGGTCATGTAACGGCACCGTACGTCTGTGGTCTGACACGTCTCAAACCTCTACATACACATTACACAAGTAACCGCCATGTTACTAGGTGACCGATGCGTCGGTCCTCTGAGACTTCCCGGACAATTCGCTCGGATGACACACGCACCCCGGATCGTTCAATTAGTCCGAATCTGAAACCACCGTTGTTTCCGACGGGCACTTTGAGAGGTACATGTACGAGGGTCGAGGCCAGCATCAGCTGCCCCATAGGTCCGTCGTGTCAGGCCCAGCTGCTGACAACCAACCAGCCCAGTAACTCAGTAACAGTCATGCTCTACATGTATAAGTCCTCAACACTCAAGCTCATCAATCGTCAGTCGGGAGTGGGGTGGCATTCACCTCTTGCTGCGTAATGGTGTGATCGAGGGGTGTGGAATATAACCCAGCTTCCAGCCCTTGGCTGGGTGAGCAAGATCCAAATCCAATAACGCAGAGGCCAGGGGCGAAATTTTGCGTGCCAGATTTGGGGAACAAAGTTGTTTGGACCTTTTGTGTATTCTGATCATCCGCTCGACCGAAATGCCAGCGAGCAGGAGAGGCATGCATGTGGACTGTGAACTGTGTATGAAGGCCTGCGGTTCGCAAGGGGTAAAGCTAAATGGAGCTTTTAAGTCAAATTTTCTTCGCCTGCGGCGCGCAGGGACCCCCCCCCCCTCGTCATAGGTGTAGGTCTGGAAATTTTCGCGACACCCCTCGGTGTTATACCTTTTCCTTTTTCCTTCTTTTAGAGTCCGCACCCTCGCCGGTGCGCTCCGGCCCGAATTCATCGGGACGAACTTGAGAAAGCCCGCGCGTAAGGTGTACCATGGCACTTCAGAAAGTGCTTTTGATGGGCAAGTCGGGTGCGGGGAAGACGTCTATGCGCTCTATAATATTCGCCAACTACCTTGCACGGGATACCATGCGCCTTGGCGCCACTATCGATGTGGAACATTCGCATGTGCGTTTTCTTGGAAACCTCGTGCTCAACTTGTGGGACTGTGGTGGTCAGGAGGCTTTCATGGAGAACTACTTTGAGCTGCAGCGGGATCATATCTTTCGCAACGTTCAGGTACTCATATACGTCTTTGATATCGAGTCACGTGAATTGGCAAAAGATATGGAATACTATGCTAGCTGCCTGCAGGCCCTGAAGCAGAACTCCAAGTCAGCCAAAGTCTTCTGTCTCGTGCACAAGATGGACCTCATCCCCGAGGAGCAACGCGAAGAAGTATTTCTGCAGCGTCAGCTTGAGCTGCTGCGCCTCGCACAGCCCCTTGGGCTTCAAGTGGCCTGCTTCAAGACGTCCATCTGGGATGAAACGCTGTACCGGGCCTGGTCACAGATGGTGTACTCACTCATTCCCAATCGCGACCACCTACAATCACACCTCGAACAGCTGTGCGAGGTAAACCGCTTGGCCGAACTTGGACTGCCAGGCTGCGGGGAGCAGCACGTTGTCCGAGGCTCGTGTTGCACTTTGGCCGCAGGTATGCCAGGCGGATGAGCTCGTTCTGTTCGAGCGTGCGACTTTTCTGGTCATATCGAACGTCGTGCGTCGACCGCATGCTGATGTGCATCGTTTCGAAAAGGTTTCGAACATCATCAAACAGTTCAAGCTCTCGTGCTCGAAGTCCGCAGCGCACTTCGCAACCATGCAGGTGCGCAACTCGCATTACTCGGCACTCATCGAGGGTTTCACCTCAACAACCTATGCGATGGTCATCACCTCCGACCCGACGACCCAACCCGCGACTATCCTCATAAACATCGAGGCTTCACGAGCGTACTTCGAATCCCTCATTGCCACGGTGAGCCTCCCCAAATTCGATTTTCAACGATCGACATGATGCTAATGGTGAGCTCGGCGATTCGTTCGTTACCGCAGATGAGCGCGGCTGCAAACTTTGGTGGCATAGATCGTGGCGTGAACGACCGCAACCCAGAGGGATCAGAGGGAGTTGGCGGGTTGAGCTTAAGCGGTCCGCATGGGTGACTCTGTGACGCGTGGCAGGTGGTGCGGGGTGAGAGAAGAGGGAGAGTGGTGAGCTCGCACCTGACGCTGATCACCACGCTCATAGCAGTGGTCGGCCGGATGAAGAGCGCGCCCTCGATGGACATCAGAATGACTTGCGAGCGATCCCACATCGACCGCGTGATGATCAGAGGGCGGTATACGAAGCTTCGCGTCTGGCGTTTGGGGATTGTGTTACGCCTGTGCGGCGCACAGGGATTGACGCTGCCGCGCCCTGTGCGCCGTATATCCGAAGGAACTAATTTAAGATTTTAAGTATTCGAAGCTTTCGAAGCTTCCAACAGCCTAGAATCTGCGTGGCCTGCGCAACGACAATGGGTCCGTGACTGTCCGCACATGCCCCGCATCATTACCCTCTACCACTCGTCGCACGTCGGTTTGTGCGATATTGACGGCGGGGGTGGCGCGATATCGTGGGATTCCGCGATTTCGGACGTGTTGCACGCCAGCGTGAAACGAGATCCGACAAACTTTTCGACTCGTGCAGGTGCGGGACCCCACTCGACTTTTTCTCGCGACCGCGCCGCGTTCGCGCTAACTTGATTTGCGGATACGCGTCACCGGGTCGGAGCGTGGGAGGGCCTGACAAGGGCACGCCAATCATTCTTGTAGCCAGACAAGAGCGGCTGGCGCGGCGGCGGCAAAGCGATCGAGGACGTGCTCTCCGAGTGCGCGCCACACCCCGCTCACGCACCATATCTCACGCATGCGTGTGCGCGCGCGACACAGGTGCCTGCAATATGCCATAGGTGCAGCAGCGGAGGTGCTTCGCGCAGGAGAGAGAGCAGCCAGCAGCGGAGAGAGGCGTGTCGGCGACGGCGCGGCGCCCGGGCGGCAGCAGCAGCGAGGCTGGGCAAGCGCACGTGGGTGACGGCGGCGACATGAAAAGTCTTCACAAGCAGCGGCAAGATGCAGCACGACCGGGCTTGGCCCGCGAGGCATGACGGTCCGGTACTGCCCCCTTCGGGGAGCGTGAACATGAACTTGATTGCGCGCGGGCCTTTCTGACCACGAGCACCTCGGTCGAGCAGGCGCCCATGTCTCCCCGTTTTCTGTTTCTCTCCCCCAATCCCCCCATCTTATGCTTGACGCCACGGTCGATCTCGAGCCGATTTCCTCTTCGGCGTAAGAGTGGCGTGAAAAGGCACGACGTTGAAGCCCTGGGGCGCCGCGATGATCAAGATCAAGAAGATGGGGATGATGCCCCGACTCGGGGCTATCCAGTGGTGCCAGTTGCGCCGAGATCTGCCCTCCCGATCGCTCGCGCCAGCGATGGGCACCAAAGGCGGCGGAAAGGCGACCGCCATTTTGAATCTTGACTTGACATGACTTGACTTGACTTGACTTGAAGCTTCCGAGCTCCCTTTAACTCGGTCACGCATATTCACGTGCCAAGGGGGAGTTCCAGTCCGGTAAGACAAAAGAAAACTTTTTTTTCCCCTCCCCCCCCCATTTTGCCCCCCATGACCAATATGCAATACCCACTCACCAGGGCGCCGCAAAATGACTGCTTCTGCGGTGTTCATCCTTGACGTCAAAGGCAAAGTGATCATCTCGCGAAACTATCGCGGTGATGTGCCCATGAACTGCGTGGAGCGCTTTTCGGGCCACGTCCTTGAAGCTGACGAGGCTGATGAGAGGCCTGTGTGGCTGGAACATGGCACCACATACGTGTACATCAAGTACAACAATTTGTACATAATGGCAGTCACAACTCGCAACTCAAATGCGGCGATGATACTGCTCTTCCTGTATCGTCTCGTGGAGGTGCGCAGTTCTACCATTCTGACCTGGAAGCACCAGAGGTGATCTTGGAGCGCGGTAATATCCTGGACTGCCTGCTATTGTGCGCTTGCAGGTGCTCAAAGATTACTTTCGAGAGCTGGAGGAGGAGTCTATTCGCGACAACTTTGTGATAACCTACGAGCTCATGGATGAAATGATGGATTTTGGTTATCCGCAGATCTCAGAAGCCAAAATTCTGAGGGAGTACATAACGCAGGAGGCACACAAGCTCGAGGTCGTGAAGCCACCTATGGCAGTGACGAACGCGGTCTCATGGCGCTCAGAGGGAATCAAGCATCGCAAGAATGAAATTTTCCTTGATGTCGTCGAACGGCTAAATCTCCTGGTCGCAGCCAACGGTACGCTGCTGCGGAGCGAGATCTTGGGCTCCCTCAAGATGCGCTCCTACCTGTCGGGAATGCCCGAGCTCAAGCTCGGCCTCAACGACAAGCTCCTCTTCGAGGCAACTGGCCGGCGGACAGGCGGCCGAGGGGTGTCCAAGGGCAAGGCTGTTGAGATGGAGGACATCAAATTCCATCAGTGCGTGCGCCTCGCGCGGTTCGAGAACGACCGAACCATCTCTTTCATCCCCCCGGACGGGGAGTTTGAGCTAATGTCGTATCGACTCAACACCCAGGTGAGCGCAATCGAACTTGATCACCGCCAGGCTCGCATTCGACAACGTCCACGTCTGCGTGCGCCCCGCCTCACCAGGTGAAGCCGCTGCTATGGATCGAGGCGGTTGTCGAACCGCACTCGCACTCGCGCATCGAGTACATGATCAAGGCCAAGTCGCAGTTTAAGCAGCGGTCGACTGCAAATAATGTGGAGATTGTCATCCCCGTACCACCCGATGCCGACACCCCATCCTTCAAGACCTCTATCGGCACGGTGAAGTATGCGCCCGAGCGCGACGCAATTGTGTGGGCAATCAAGCAATTCCACGGCGGCAAGGAATACTTGATGCGCGCGCACTTTGGTTTACCCTCCGTTTCGAATGAGGAAGATAAGAAAGACAAACCGCCTATCACGGTCAAATTCGAGATCCCATACTTCACCGTATCGGGCATCCAGGTGCGCTATCTGAAGATCATCGAGAAGAGCGGCTACCAGGCCCTACCCTGGGTAAGGTACATCACCCAGAATGGTGACTACCAGTTGAGGACAAGCTGAGTTTGGTGAGCCTGAGGCACTTGCTCGACAAGTCCGCTCCTCCGGCTCGGATGAGTGTGCGGCACAGCAGAACTGTGCAATTCGAGTCTCGCAGCCCGTTTGCGACATCGCTGACCGACTGTGTCGGATGATTCGCGAATTGAGAAGAGGTAAGTGCAAATCATGCGATCGCGATCAGTACAGCTGTAGAGCAGGCCGGTACGTCCGGGATGATCCATCTCGCTGGCCGTGAGCCTGAGTCTGGTACGTTAAGACATCACGCGTGAGGCCTGCCACAGGCCCACACCTGTCCCGGGTGGGTGCGATGCATGCATTCTTTTGTGTAAGTAACGTTGCGTCACAAGTATGTCAAGGTCGGCGCGAGTTTTCGGATAGCGTTGTAAGTTGTTGAGTGCATCTAGTATTCTTTGTGGGAACAACTAGCACCTCGACAGAAATGGTGAAAGACCTTGTGGACTCTCCCTAGCATTTTTCAGCGTAAGGGGGAATATGGAGTTTTTGGTTTTTGACACCCAGCATGCAAACAACATACCCACTGATTCTCCAGAGCATGGGGATCACCATGGTACCCTTGGGATGCACAGGGCATGCATCAAACATGAGCT